>Ga0247760_1001117_pt1 | contig 26558 bp, 19 predicted proteins | sample UWRJL171409R4_FD_179936 | JGI IMG/M metagenome (GOLD analysis project Ga0247760, IMG submission 179936) | Plant litter microbial communities from Arlington Agricultural Research Station in Wisconsin, United States - UWRJ-L171-409R-4 | ecosystem: Environmental > Terrestrial > Plant litter >... | reverse complement strand
AATAACGCATAATCTGTAAGGATAGCTGTAACACCCGGAGTCGAGGAAAGTTCTAGAAAACCCTAGAACACGCCACCTCCCCAGTGGTGTGATAGTCAATATAGTTGACACTGTAGTCGTCATCACAGTTGCTACAACACGGCTATAAGTAGAGCGCAACCGTCTTCATTGACAGGGTTACAATAGATCCCAGGCAACAATTCCAATTACAACGTACACATGTATTAGATATGCGTGCGACTCGGCCTAAAAGCCCTATTGTCAAAGCTGAGCAACCTATGTGTACCAAAAGCCTCAAAACAAACCAAAAAAATCTAATCATACCAATTTCAAACCCATAGCATTACTATACTATACCACAGAAAGATGTAGTTCGGATAGAATCGTTAACAACGACAGTAATGTCACCTGTCTGTACTTTTATCTGGTTGATGTAAGGTAGGGTAGGGTCAAGGGAGATAGCAGTCAGTAGTAAGTATAGGTGTAGTGGTCTAAGAAGTCCATTTACTGTATTGACTGCATTAACTGAATCTTGCAGGAGCAAGATTCCCCCGCGATGTGCAGGCGACACGGCCCCTATTCTGGAAAGCGGGCAAGTTATGGCCCAAATTTGTGCGGTTGGAAACTGCTAAGAGGCGACAGTGCCCTAATGGCCCGAATCCTGGGCCACGGCTCCGAATTTTGGCCTAGAATACGCCAGTACATGCTCTGGGATAGTACACAAAACTCTAGCTCGGAATTTGGGATGGTACATGGTACCCTAGCTCGCAATTTGGGGATGGTACATAATAGACCAGTACCGATGGGATGGTACATGGAACCCCAGCCAGAAACTTGGACAGCACCGATGGGATGTCTCAGTATACCAGCACATGATGGGATGTCTTAGAATATACCAGTACATTCCCTGGAATAGTACGCATTCTTACGACTGTCGGTTGAATGTCTGGGTGTCGGATAACGAGAGAAAATTGGCGCTGGCATAGGATAAACGGGTTCATCTGGGGATACGGAGTTTATTGAGCGCAGGAACTGTCGCCGAGGCCGCTGACGACGTTTAACCTCAAGTCTTTATAATGGTGGTAGTGAACCGGCCCAGGAGTTCAGATATCGAGGATAAGAACACAAACTTGGTCCGTTTTGGTAAGTTTCTTCTTACCGGGAGTAACGAACACGACCCCATGAAGGTCTCGTTCTCATACCTACCTACCTATTCAACCTGAAATATAGAGAGACCCATGTATATATAATTATGGGACATGAGAAAACACTAGAGTTCTAGTAATTTGGATACACAGTGGTTCGTATCTCCGCAAGAACCGAGTAAACGATGAACTGCTGGAGAATCGACAACATCTGTCGTCCATTGCACCTGGCGGATTGTTTCATTGGGGCATGCATCAACCACGACCGTTCCATATTCGACGAGTTGCTCACCTTCCCTGTCAACCCCTCGTGGACCGACTTTTTGGCTCAAGTTACTCCGGCGATCGACAAGCATTGTTCTAAAACGTTCTATCGACAAAGATGCCGGGCGTTGAGGCCATGGGTATGGACGCCCTGCAGCTTGCCCTCGTATGCTGTCCCGGACCGGATCTCAGCACCGCAGTGGACACCTTGCGTGTCCTGACCAAGTACTTTAGGTACCCTGCCAAGCACCTAGGCCAGGCTTTCGGCCCTAGGCGGTCATCCCCGCTTCACCTAGTAGTCCAAATGGGCAATTCTTGTGCTGCCGACTTCCTCCTTGGACTCCCCGGTATCAACCCTAACGCGCGGAACGCCTGTGGTTATTAGCTTTCAATACCTGCTTGATGCGCTGGCAAGATTCAATAGGGAATAGTAGCCTGGCGTACACCAACGCGCTCGAAGCTGGAGTATCAGCAGCCAAGGCGAAAAGAGATTGGGAGGGCGAGACCTTGGAGCTCATGGAGAACATGGAGCAAAGGGGCGCAAGCAAATACGGACGCATTTCGCTTTCGTTCAAGCGCCTCTCGGCGGGAGAGATCTAGATGGTTACACCTTTCAAGGAATCAAACTTGAAATACGTCATAACAAGGGCGCCGGAATAAGGTATGTAACCTAGAACGGACCTCATAGCTCACCATCTAGTCTCCCTTGTCAGATCACTTGCCCTGTATTTTGAGTTTTAAGCATGTTTTGGTATGTCAATTGCTGATTCATCCTCTATCGCCGAAAACAGAGATGGCCCGCTTTCTGTCTAAGGAGACGGAGATTAGAGACAAGGTCATGGCGCTGAGCGTGGGAGATTGTGCCTTTATTTCTTGCTGTGGTTTGAGATGTTGGTTAATCGCTCGTTCTCTCCGTGACGATCATCTCAACGCGGGGTTTCGTCGTTGTGGTGGCTTGGTCTAGACCAGGGCTGGGGACCAATCCGCACGGCATCGGACTTCAGCTGAAAAATCTCAGACTGATTTTGACATGATTGGCCTCCGCAGGCACCAATCAGAAACCCGCCGACTATTTTTCAACTTGATGGCTGATGTCATGCCCTTGCCGGTCGGGAACAGGCCAGCCACAGGATGCGTGTACTTAGCAGGGCTAGGGGAACCACCCCTCGTACCCTTCGCGGGCCCCTCAAGTTCTCAAAACCAACAGGCAGCCAAAGGATTGTGCACGATAGCTTCGAAATATCATCTCCCAACCGACATGGCCGCCGCCACACTGTTTGGATACGACGCTGTTGCGACATGCATGAACTACGACCGCGACCTAGCCCAACACCGCCGTTTCGGCGTTCTCAACGCGCGCAACCTGCTGTGCCTACAGAGCGAGCTGATCAGCCTCGAGACACAGCTGGCCGAGCTCGACGCCCAAGCCAATGACTTTACGCGCGGGAATGATGTGTGGTCGATGCCGCGGTCGTGGCATGCGCTGGAAAGGGCGCAGAACTCGGAGCACTTGGAGGTTGTGCTGAAGATTAGGGACCGGCTAGATATTTACAGTGGGCTCGTCGGTTTCATTCTCTCTTCCATCCCCATTTCGGTAGTGTGTACCTCGGGCACCCTGATAATGAAACTTCCCAAAAGACAGGGCACTGCAGTATCAGGCCTAGTTGCTCGGTCAAAAGAGACCAGATAGAAGACCGATGCGAAACCTAGCCGCTTTCCTCAGCGCAAATCCCACCAATATGGCCACTAGCGATGCCGAGTTCGTGGCTCCCAAACATCAGGACGACCTAATCGCTATTTCGACGGCTGAGAAGGAGCCCATGCTTAGGGTGCTGGAAAGGAGGTTCTCCTGGCTGTTTGGCTTCAACGTAAGTGAAACATGCCGCTAGCAGGATCAAGCTCACAATTCTGGTAAAGGGCTCCGAGCTTGCGGGTGACAACGGAAGCATGACGCGGTACTCGGACGGCAAGCTCCAGAACTTTGTGCGGATTTGCGCCGTGGTCGTGTCGTCGCTGCTGCCCATTCTGTCCATCCTCGGCCTGTATTTCGTCCCCGACGAGAAGTTACGGATCGGCCTCATCGTCATGTTTTCTTTTGTATGCTCGGCGACTCTGGCGAGCTTGACAAATGCAAAGAGCATTGAGATCATCATGGCCACGGCAGCGTGCGTGTTCCCTCCTTATTGTGTTCCTTAGGAAGACGGGAAGAACAACTGTGCTGACATTATGCCAGATACGCGGCGGTACAGGTCGTCTTTGTCAGTGGGGCGGCGGCTGAGACAGGCAGAGTTTAATACCCCCCAAAGTGCGATGAAACACCCGATAACAGGATCGCCCCAGTGATTTGGTTTGCTTTTGGCGGGCCTTAATAAAGCCAATTTTAACATGAGAAACGAGCGACATGTTGCTTACCATATCGAAATAGTTCTTGCCTGTTCAATGAGAAACAGATCCAGCTCTTCGATCCCCCGACTGGAGCAACCAAACCTATCAACTACCGTTTGTAGACACCGCAGAGGTGTTCGACGCCGTAGAAGCCTGTTTAAGATCCCACTCCAACCTCCGCGCCTCCTCGGCCACCTTTTCCCGCTCCAGCCTTAGTCCCACTGGACTCGGCCCAATCATACGAAGCCCTATCGTACACATGGGACGGCCAGGCCCCAGATCGCCCCATCAAGTGCCACGGGCGCACCCTGAGAATTACGAAGAACTGCGAGAGGGCTCTCCTTCGGCTGCGGAAGAAGTCCGATAGGTGCTTGTGGATTGACTCCATTTACATCGACCAGCAGTCAGTGCAGGAGAAAAACACGCAGGTGCCTCTCATGGCCGAGATATACACCAAGTGTCGCAAGGTGCTCGTTTGGTTGGGCGAAGGGACCGAGCGAGCGATCGAAGTCTGGCATACTTGGAAGATATCCTCGCCATTCTCGACACAGATCGCGGGATTTTGAGCAGGCTGAGCAGCATGAACAATCTGCAGTCAGCATGGGAGCCAGCATTTGTCAGTGAAATCGAGCAAAAGATCAGGACACGGAGAGAAGCTTTTCGAGGTAAGTACCTTGGCTGTCTTGTCCTCCATTTAAGTTACAATGACGTTCACTAACACCTCGTATGTTGATTCAAGACCAAAACACACAAATGTACGGTCGCGCAGGAACTCCTTCGTGTAACATGCTGCGTGATATTTTCGCGCGATCTTGGTTCACTCGGATATGGACCGCTCAAGAACTGAGCTTGGGGACCGATGCTCGGATACTCTGCGGCGAGTATGAGATTTCCTGGCCTAGGCTCCAATATGCAATGACGTGGCTGGCACAAATCGAAAAGAACACCACCCCCGATATAGCCAACGACCTGCAGCTCCTCAACAGAATACACGTATACCAGCATCTGCGAGGCATTGTGCAGCCCACCTTAAGTCCACACCTGGTGATGGAACGACAAAAAGATCGGCGCATATCCAAGCTGCTCGCCTTGGTCCACCCGCTGCAATCTTGGAACCCAAGAGACAAGATATACGGGCTGTACGGATGTTTCACCGCGCTGGGTTACCGAGATCTCCCACTGGTGGACTACGATCGGCCCCTATCGCGGGTCTACTCTGACTTTGCCCGGTTGGCCATGCCCCGCGAGCAGTCCCTCGATCTACTCTACTCCCTCGGTCACAAGCCCACAATCCCCGATCTTGAGTCTTGGTCGCCGGACTGGAGTACATGCGGGAACCACTGGAGACACGGATGGCCTGAACGCGTGGCAGCGTCGAAGGCATCGAAACCTCGCTTCTACTTTGTCGGGGACAGCGAGCTACACGCCGCGGGGGTCATCATAGACACGATAAACCATCGGCCGAGCTCAAACCTCCCTGACGCACAGGATCTTTCCCCTGGGGAGCCAGTGCATGGCTTTCCGCGACCGGATGACGTCTTGCGCCAGATGAAGCAATCCGTCCAGACCTGGCAGGAGTGGGTGGTCCTAGTCATCCAGCTCGGAAACGGCGCCTATCCCCCGGGCGCGGCATGGGAGGCTTTTGGACGGACCCTTGTGCAAAACGGCGTGATTGGGCTCCTTCCGCATTACACCATCGCCGACGATGTCCTCGCACAGGTCGGCACATGGGTCAGCATAATGATGTCGTCGTATCCGGGTATAATTGACGTCGAACAGGAAGTTCTCGATCTCATCGACGAGGCGGTCAAGATTGCGCTCGAGCGTCCGGCTATACAGATGCTTTATTTCCATGAGGGCGTCGACCCAGAATCCATCATCGCTACACCGGCTTGGCGGAGCATGATAGCGGCGAACTACTGCACAGCACGGGATCTCCACCGCTGGATCTTCAAGATGACCACGGGCAAGACTTTCTTCACGACGGAAAACGGATATATGGGCACGGGCTCGGAGCTGGCGCAGGCTGGTGACCAGATCGCGCTCATTTCGGGCATGAGATTTCCCATGATTGTTCGGCGCAATGACGGTGATGGTATGTATGGGTTTGTATGCCCTGCGTATGTCCATGGGCTTATGGATGGAGAAAAGTGGCCGGAGGATGAGAGCACTGGGGTTGAGATTTTAGTATTTACATGAGCTGGGACTGGGGTTTGACGACCGACCAAGTTACTAATAGCTCCGCTATTTTCCTAGCAAAGAGGGCGAAGGGGAGTTTCGGGTAGTGTAGCAATGCCTTGGATAGGTAGGTAGGTAAAGAGAATATGTATTTGTTGTGAGTTGTCTATGATGGGCAAGCTTGGTAAGATACTCGGTCTCTCTTCTCCCCATGTCCTCTATACCTCCTCATCGAAGGATAGCGCCGTTAGTAAATACTAGACAGTCTAGAAAACAAACAAGCCAAAACTACCGATCTGCCCTTGTTCCCTCGAGTCGCTCGCCATGTTCTCTGCATGGAGAGAGTATTTCCCCTTCCCCTCCCCATCAGAAATGCTCTCATCGACAAGTTTTGTCCGCCCATGTATCAGCAGTCAGCGAAGAAGTATGAAGCCAACAAGGACTGCTTGATCCGCCCGTATCTTGGGCGCTTGAAGTATGGATCTGGGAACTATCCCGGTTTCAGTCTCCGCAACTTCCGACTCCATGCAGATGAGATCATGGACCTCGGCCTGGATGCATCGGAGCTATGCACGAGCATGGCTCGCGCATTGGCTGTGCTGCATTGGCATACCAAGATTGATGGCGAGGACATCGAGTTCGTGATTGGAAGCTCCCCGCTGAAGGAGAAGGTGGTTTCCGTCAGCAAGGCCTCAGAGTTGTCGACCATGGCCCCTTACACCAGCACATACGACCGAGTGCAGCACAACACCCTCAACTTCACCAAGAGAGTCACATCACTGTGGATGTTGGACTTCGATGCCTGTTCCGATATCACCATGGACTCCAATGGTGTTGATATGGCTGTGAAGGCATTCATCGGCAGCAATATGTACTGCCCCAAGCCACACAACAACAATGCATTCATCGCCAGCATGTGGTCTTTGTTTTCTGAGCGTTATGTTGAGTACAGCGACTACATCCTCGAGGATGTACTGAAGACGACTGGGCTGAAGCACCTCCCCCGCGAGTTCATCGAGAAGGTCTCATCTGAGACAGCACGACAACAGGAAGCCAGAAGCATGAGGTCTGCGTCTGCGTCTGGTTCTGGTACGGGTTCTTTCGGGTCGATGCGCAGAGCGAGAATGGAGACTTCCCAATCTAGCACTGGATCGATGAGAGATACGGGCTCCCATCGTGTATACATGCCATCACGCGGCGGATCTTGGAGAGGGGACCGACACATACCCTCACGGGGTGGATCGATGCCTGAGGGCAGCTGGAGAAGGACCGACGAGAGTTAAGCTGCGCATCTAGAACACAGAGTCGAGATCGTGGCCTTGGTATTAATAGTTTTCTTCTCCTCTAGATAGTTATCTTAGTCACATCAAGGGAAGCACAAGTCCACCAATTTACATCGTCCAAACAGTGTACAACTAGGTTGTTCCACCATTGTGATGCCTGTGTCGGATGTCACCATTCACATGTCCGCCTTCAACCCAGTCCATCGCCATCAACTCTCCCTCCACAAAACCTGATCCCACCCCAAACTCTTCGGCCCCAAATGCACCAACCCGTCCCCCACCGCCGTCAAATACCCTCCCGTCTCGGCATACACCAATCCCCAATACGGGTTACCACCACCAGCCCACTCAAACAGATGATTTCCCGTGAGAATATCCGTCGTTGCCCAGAACCTCCCCTCCTCATCCTTTGAGAGATACGCATCCCTGGTGTAGTGCGACCCCATGGCCTCGGACTTGAGCACGAAGAACTGCGGCGCCCATGATGAGTCTCGGCAGGAGGTGAACTGCTGGTACCAGCCGCGGTTGGTCCCAGTTGAGACAAGGAGGCCGCTGGCTTCGATGATGGTATAAGTCGAGGGGCATACTTTGCGCCCACCCCTGTTTTCGCCCACCTAACCACATATATAACCCTCGTTTTCAGCACACCGTAACTTTACTAGTACCTTATTAAAAAATTTGAAACTTGGTGGATAAATCTTTTGTAAATATTAACAAACAAAACTATTTTCAATTTATTTTTCGAGGCAACATATAAAGTATGATATAAAATAATTCAAAATGCATACTAATATAACCCTACTAGATCTTACGTAATATAGTACCTAAAATACAGCAAAAATACTCTTATAATATTAAAAATTTAAGAAATGTAAAATTAAATTATGAAAATTCTAACTCTTAAATTCATTATGTAATTATAATTTTAATTTTAGACTGTCATTGCGGCTACAACCCTCTAGGGTTATAGCTGCACTAACAGTAAAAATGCAAAAGTGTTATAACTTCTTAAGTCTTTATTGTATTATCTTTTACCTTAAAAGTTAAGTTGTATATATTTTTTTATATATACTTATATTTTTATTTTATTTTTAAAAGCAAAAATAATACAATAAATAAATATTTAAATTAGTATGTAAATTATATGCTGACACTTTAACTGTTACTATATTTTTCATTTATTTTATTTTAAAATAAATAAAACCAACTAAGCTTAAATAATAGCTTATTAACCTATATGTAAATTGGTATAATTTTTTATCGCATGGTGGTGGAAATGTCAAGGGTTAGATTTCAGGGTTATATATGCAATTGGGTGGGCGCAAACAGGGGTGGGCGCAAAGTATACCCCTCGACTTATATCCAACTCTTCCTGTTAAGTAACCAAGTCCATTGCGCTATGTAGCATGGTTCGTGTATCGCCGGGTGATCGGGACCCATGGCAAGCACGATAGGTAGCGGAGCTAAATGTCTGTTGCTTTAAATAACCTAATTCCCTCTCCTCATGGCTATAGGCCTGCGGCCGGTCGCTTGGCGCTCAGCCCTCGGCATTGGTGCATGACACTTGGTACCACCTTATTCTCACCGCTTCTCCCACTTCTACCAACTTCAGAATCAACCTAATTGCCCTTCAACATTTTGGCTGCCAAAACCAACCACAAAGTCCAACCAAAAGCACAAGTTCATTATGTCCCAACACAACAATGCAACCGACTTCTCCACCCTCAATATCTCTACCAACCCCCTCACAGACTTCCAAGCCAAGACGGATGAGCTCATCGCCCAGGCAAACGCCCAACTCCAGCACCCAAATATCGACACTACCAACCAACCCGGCCACCACCAAGTTCCTGACGAACCTCTTCTTCCACAACAAACTGACAACACCATGACCTCAAACCCCCTAACCTGCCCCGGCCGCATCCCCCTCCCCAACTCGCACTGATACGGCTGGCCCCGCTGCACCATCTGCCCCTCCTGCGTCATTTCCTTCGTCTCCTCCCCCTCCCTCACTAGCCTGATGCCGTTGCAAAACCACTTCGAACCCTCACCTACAATATGCGACCTCTACTCTCCCCGACAACGCGCTCTGTACCTTGAAGCCTGCGAGACAGAAAAAAGTCGAGGAGTTACTGTTAGGTTGCACCACGTGTTGGCAATAGGCTCAATTGACTGTATTGTGTTATGTCCAGAGAGTTCTGGCTCTTGGTCATTCCACTGGAAATCTCTGTTCTGGCTCTTGCGCCATCCGGCCGCTCGCCTTACAGCCAACCTAAACTACTTGAGCTAAAAGAAACTAAGCCAAACCGAAGCCAAACTAGCTGTCACGATCCACTGCCCTGAAGCCTTGGGGATCTACAAGCCCTAAGCCCTGTGACCACATCGCGCACAGGCCACTCGACCGCATCTCTTCTGCGCACGGCACGCGCAGAGCCTTTTTCCTTTTCTTCTTTTCTTCTTTTCTTCTTTAGCTTAAAATTCCAATAACGTGGTAGACCACATTGCAGCCCTGACTTAACAGATCCTCCATCGCCGTGACACTAGCTAAACTGTGACAAACTTGGTGAAAGGAGATATATCCTTGGTAAGTAGCTGCTTACAGAAATCCTGCTCGGAAACAATCTTGTTATCGTTCATGACCTTCCTTCTTTTGTAGTAGGTAACTGGGTAGCTCCTTACGTGATCGGCTTTAAGTATGTAAGAAGCTCTTTGTTACTTAGTTGAACGTGAATATTTGAATGTACTAACACTAGCGGGCCGTCTTTGGTACGTAGAGCTGGTATATTCTGAGCCATCCTATTATATACTAGTATATTATGGGATATCTTATTAGTGCTAGTATATTATATACTATCCCAGATTCTGAGCTGGGATATTATATACTATCCTAAAATTTGAGCTAGGGTATTATATACCATCCCAGGGCATGTACTGGTATATTTTGGGCCAAAATTCGGGCCTGAGACTAGCCTAGAAGATGTGACGCTTGGCCAGTGGTCTGATATAGCTTGGTACTCTGGAAACGGGCCTAATTCTGGGCCCCATAACAGTTTCACTGCGCTGCCCTAGCACTGGGCTAGCAAAGCACAGACTGGTGGTCCCAAAACCTGGCCCCTGCCTTTCCGCCAATCATTATAACACGAATTCTGTCTACCCTGTGGTACAGCTGTTCCAGGTGTCTGCAGCTGTCATACCTGTGCTAAGGGGAGGAGATTTGTCGTACACTACCGCTGCACTAAAAGTACAGAACGTTCATTACTTTAATGCAGTGGTAGTTGCTGTTTTATCTGAAAATATCCAGTACATATGTATGTCGTAATTGGAATTGTTACCTGAGAGCCTGAAAGTTATCCTTACAGATTACACGTCATCTGCTTTCCATCAATTTGGAAACTTTTAGCTGGGGGACTGAAAAGCGGCCTCTGAGGAGGCTGTGCGGCGGCGGTGTATGGGTTCACCCTAGCTTAGGGAAAAATCAGGGGAAGCTCAGGACAAATCCAGCCATAGCTTACCTAGCTCAGGATAATGGACGAAAAAGGAAATTTTATGTCCCCAGATTCGTCGCACAAAACAGGCTGGTTTCCTGCGACGAATCTAGGCACACAAAATTTCCTTTTTCGTCCGTCATCCTGAGTTGGGGTGAGCTGTGGCTGATTTGTCCTGAGCTTCCCCTGATTCTTCCCTGAGCTAGGGTGAGCCTATCCGCCTCTGCAGCACAGCCTTAGAGGCCCCTTTTCAGTCACTCCGGCTAAAGTTTCCTCTTGATGAAAGTAGACGACGTGTAATCTGTAAGGGTAGCTCCCAGGTAATAATTCTAATTACGACCTACATGCGTACTGGGTGTGCGTATAACTCGGCCTAGCCATTGTTAAAGCTAAGTAACCCATACTTACTAAAAACTTAAAATAAACCAGGCTAAGAACTAATAACATCACTATGCTATAGAAGGATGCGGTACTGATGGAGTTGCTGATAATAACAGTAACGTTACCTGTCTATACTCTTATCTAGTTAATAAGTTATTCTCTATAATACTATTAGGGATATATAGGCTGTCTTTTAAATTTTGGTTTCTGCTAGGAATGTTAGAGAATTTAGTGATGTGAACGATTAAGTTTTTAGTAAAGTTTCTATTTTTATAGGATAAAATTCCCAACCTTGCCGATATTTAAGTATGGATTTCTCCCACTTATTCTGCCGGCAGAAAATTTTGCAGCGTTTAACGCTTATTCTTCCGTACCCTGCACCGTTGTTACCAGCAGAATATAAGACCTAGTTCTCGGCCACGAGCCCATATTTCGTCCCCGCTACCGTAAGCTATGTATCTTTTCTACCGGTAGAAATTTACCGCCAGTGTCAGCGACCTAGTTCTCAGCTATAAGCCCATATTCTGTCCTCGTTACCATGCGCTATGTAACTTTTCTGCCGGCAGAAATTTTACCGTTTAGCGTGAGCGATCCAGTTCTCGCCCCAAGCTCAGATCTTATTTCTGCTACCTCAGGCTTTCACTACATTATTCTCGGAGCTGGAGGGCGACGCTAACCTGGAAGATCTCGATAATCATCCGTTAGATCTCTATACTTCCTCAGACCACTACTGTACAACACGATAGCATCCCTGGCGGCGTCCAGGCTTAGTGATGGGTGCCCGCGCTTCTCAAAGCGCCGAGCCCGGCTTTATATTGCCAGCGGCAATCTGGTCACTCACACCAAGGCCCAGCTCGAGGCCGTCTCGAGGCCGTCCGGCAAGCTGGCGCCGCTAAACGGGGACTCGCGCTCAAGTCCCCGACTCGCCGTACCCCCCGAAGAAAACCAAGAGGTTACATTTCGCCGAGGCCGAACGGGAAGCCAAGCGACGATTCAAGACACCACCCCTGGCCCGTCGCACCTGCCCCTGCGCGTGGCGCCTAGTCCACGCACCAAAGCTACCTCGAGCGGGTGCTGATCGTCACGCCGCGATGGACACCATTATGACTGACTTGTCGAGCCCCTTAGAGAGCGGCCGCAGGGGCCCGATCGGGAAGGACGACGGCGCCAATATCGAAATGCTCGAGCCTTGACACCTGGACACGTTTGATGACTGCGCCTTCGATAACCTGCTCCGAGCACTTTTCGCAGGAAAACTGGGCCTGTGGCCGTCCCTAGGCCGGGCGTCTACACGGTCCTGCGCCGACAGCGTACCTGGCCCCCGGCGCCGGAGCCAGCAAACACGGGTGAAGAGGATATGATAAGCTTATATTTGAGGCACGAAGGTTACGAGTACCTGGTCTTATATGACGAGATTGTTGGGGATAAGCTTTATATGTACTATGAAGATCTTGGAGCAGTTTCCTTAGAATATCTTGGTTGAAGAAATGGCTTTATTGGGGTCCAGTAGCGAGGCTTAGCGATGATTGCAGAACTGAAAAAGGGACAGATGCAGGTAGCTTGAATTGACGGATGCTGGATATAATTATACGGGCAGCTTCGCAGTCTCCGCAAATGTCATCCAGGCGCAACAAGCTGGAGCTCCTGCCCGAGTGAGTTTGTGACGCGTGGGTAGAAGCTGACCTCGCCATCACTCCATCTCACAATGACATCATGCTTGTGCCCAGCAACAACTGTGGCGTGTGTCCACAGCTCATTTGGCGGGTAGATCTGCAGTTCTCGTGTCAACCCGCCGTTCACAACATCCGAGTAGATGGAAAGCTCGCCGTCGATCCATCGCACCAGCAGGTCACCCAGCTGGCTAGTCCATTGCCCGCTCGAGATGGACACGGCATACCGCCACACGCCGCCTGGCGCCGCCAGCTGCGTCTCGGCACCAAGCGCCCGGCTGGCGATGGCGGCGTACTTGCTGACCTCCCCGTCGCTCCACACAACCACCAGATCGTTCCCGACCCCGCTGACGAGCGATGCATGGTCGCGCCAGAGACCATTCGGTGCCTTCAGCTGCGTTTCACGAGAGAAACCGCCGTTCCCGACGTCGTCGTAGTACGACACCTCGCCGTCGACCCACACCACGACGATACCCTGCCCCACGGTGCCGATGGCCTTGGCGTTCTTCCAAATGCTCCCAGGTTTGGCCAGCTGGCGCTCGCCACGAAAGGGTGCGTTGTCTCGGGGGTTTTTGTCGCTCGATCCGAGATACAGCGTTACCTCGCCGTCGCTCCATTTCACGAGCATATCATACCCGACACTGAGACGGTCGAAGAGCCCGCACGTGATGAGGTCGGCATGTTTCCAGGTTCCGCCGTCTCCGAGCGGGTACCCAGCGGCGGGCTCCACGGGTCCAGCCGCCGCAGCGACAGCGGTGCTGTAGAGGGCTTGCACCCTCTCACCGAATCGTACGCTGTAGTTGTGCGGGTCCGCGTCTGGGAGAGATTGCCCCTTACCACCGATGACACCGATAACCTGCCGGCTGTTGACGATCCATGGCCCGCCGCTGAAGCCGTTTGGAATCCCGGTGCACTGCAGGGTCATGAAGTCGCCGTCGGCGGATGCGGTGCTGTCGCAGAGGTAGGGTTCGTCCTGGTATTTGGCGTTGCCTGGAGAAGGATATCCGATCACTTGCACCTTGACGGGTAGGGCGATGTCGGTCTTGAGTGTGAGAGACGCACCGGTAACCTCGGCGACATTCTTGCCGTCGCTACGGGGCCGAAGCACGATGAATGCGAAGTCAAAAGGCGAACCTGCGTTGCTAATGTCGTGGCTGCTACTCCATCCGGAGCTGACGTGAATCGAGGACGACTGCCAGGTACCATGCGGAGTTTGGCCGTTATGGTAACCAGGGGTGAAGAAGACCTTGGACTTTCCGGCAACGCAGTGGGCGGCCGTGATGATGATATTGCCTCGAGGGCTCTGAACAATGCTTGCTGAGCAATGGTGATCGGTTGGGTTGGCACCGTTTGACAATGCGCCAACTTCGGGCCGAGGACTGGCTGGCTCGGTCTTTGGTGTGCCTGTTGCAAGCGGCACCAACGCCAGCGCGAAGATGGCAGCGGCGACACTGCGTATCAGACGGGAGAAGGCCGCCATTGAGACTGAGGCTCCATGTATCTTCGTGCCATGTCAGACCTGTGCTTCCACAGCAGCCAGTCCCTACCAAGTCTGCTTTTATATGCCCCGGGATGCAGCGACAAGCTGAACCATAGCGGAGACGTTCTCTTGCGGTTTAATTGCTACACAGCCTCTGACACGACTCAGCCTCCCCCCTCCGTGGGACACATCTTACCGCCATTGCGTCTCCTATATTATCCAAGCGATGCGACCATGCATTTAATTTGGCCATCAATTACTATGGCACCTGTCGCTTCCAGTGTAAGTTAAGCTGATGTTTTTGGTCTTATTGCCTGCCAGTGGTATAACCGTAAACAGGTAATACTCTATGTGGCTGTAAGGCTTGCACGGCATCGGAGGAACATTGTTTAACATTGCTTACGTTCTCTTCTTGATTTACCTAGGAACATGAGAGCTAGGCACTTATCATGCTGGACAGGAGTAAAATACACATTCAGCGATATGCGCTCCCATGCTGTAAAGGCACGCTGACGGGTTGCCCAGTCATTTGTATCGTCGGCGAGTTCCAGATCAAATCCCAGAAGAGCCGAGCAGAATAAACGGGCCGGGCAAGATGCGAAGAGTGTGAGCGAAGACATTGTAGACCGTGTTAGCGATCTTTCAGATGACGAAGGCACCATGACGCGCCTCTATCTTCGCAGTCATCATCTTCACTGTCGGTGGCAACCGCGAGTCAGCACGGGGATTCTAGCCTTACGTCCACGTGTAGAAAGGTATCTAATTTGTGTGCTGTCACGGTTGCAGTCTTCATGATGCTTATTCCTGACTGGGAAGTCAAGTCTAGGCTTCAAAGACGATGCAGAGTTGGACGTGACGGCTGCAGCAGTTTGAGATGAGGTTCGGAGTGCGCCGAATGGGTGATCGTAACTTGCATATGTGCTTCTTCCACTCTTATCTTAGGGTTAGTCAGTCCTCACCGCAGGGGCTCAAGCCCAGAGTCTGTGAATACGGGTACCCGGCCCTATGGATAAATTTTCAAGGGAGATGATAACTCTGGAAGCTAATGGGGGCCGCCATTTAACAAGACGGCACCAGGCTGATGGCTGGAGTAGCTGCTGTTTACGGCGAGGTATTAAATATGTGGTAAATACCAATTATGGATGCCCTCTTTTTATTTAGCAGGGCAGAAGTTCGTGCTAGCAAAGCCATGGACTTTAAGCGCTACCTCGAATAGTACCCCATTTTTGGTGCGGGTGTTGCCTGGCTTACGGTCATCTCCGTAGAGTTCTGATATTTACTGTACCCCTGAATTGGTGCTTTCTTAGTAGTGCAAACCGCTGCTAATATCATACACTCTTTCGCCTTGGTAATTATATAATATCCGATGCCATTCGCTTCCAATTCTCCGCTTTATGTCGTAATAACTGAGAATTGTGCAACCCCGCCGTCAGGTGGCATAATCGTATTGGTTGCTGTCAAGACACAAACTGCCGTCACGACGCTGCCTGTATTTCGCCCACTAAGCCACTCCCTGCCGATCTATAAAGTGCTTAGCATTCCGCAGCACTCGCGTAACTGACGTAGGCTGTCTCAAATATCGCCGTTCCTTCCGTCGCAACGCCTGTGATGATACGGATAGTAAGGCTCTTTGGGTGCCCTCGACACCGGCCGGACTTGGCGGGCATGAATGGCAGCAGTGTGCCGATGTCCTGTTGTCCCTTCCATTCTCTAAAACCTACCGGCTTCGCTAAGCCTTCGTCTTGCTCGTGTTTCATGCCCCCCCACCGCCTTCGTTTACCTGCGTGATTGGCGGTACGGGAGATGTTAACATACGGTTTTGCTGTAACTGCCTTGGCCGGACAGCACTGAACGCTGCGTGAGCATTGGGCTTGCGAAGGTATACCTGGTGACTAAATCCCTCACTAACTCGGCTTAAATTGATCACGACAGCTCGGACGGTCACCACAAAGGGGCAGGCAGATGGTGCCTGACGCATTGAACACGCAATTCCTTGACTACTACGAAGAAGGCGGACTGCCCAACGAGTTGCTTGGCTACCTTATCTGTTAGGAGCGAGGTCCTTATGGCTGCTAGTTTTCTTCTAGTGTAAGTTTGATGGTGGGCGTGACGCGATGAATTTGCGCTTTGCAGTAAGCCGGTTAGTTCTTTGAGATCTGCGTTTTCCCGGTTAGCCAAGAAATCAGAATAGGAGTTACTCCGGTACAGCCTGCCTATTGTAACGTATTCTTTATTCTGGCTGTAACGAAGTGCTGGCCTGCTGCCAGCTGTCTGTCGGAGAACCTTGAACTGGTGGTTTTGTAACGCCGTTCCCCGGTGACATATAAGGGACTTTGCAGCTATCTTTGGTGGGAAACCCTGTTCCGGCCCTCCACGAGAAACCTCTCCCCGCACATGTTGTCATGCTGTTTAGAAGGCTAGGACATCACTTTTTGAGGCCGTAGTGATCATCTGATATCAGATCACAGGTATGCGATGCCTCTCGACCACTCCTGTCGAGTGAGGCGAGTCTCCATTGTTTGACGAGTGTCTATTTTCTGTTGTGCTACCACCCCTACATATCATTTCGCAGAGCAAAAGAGGGAGCCCACTGCGTGTTATGGGTTGACGTATCTTCTTTCAAGTGCAGCTTCCAACTTTAAATCCGCGGATCTTTGAAGCAGCGTTTGCAAGCAAGCCTTGTTCTGGACAGCTGGCGGAGTCCATAGACCCGAGCAGAATAGGCAAGTATGTGCTTCCTCGCCTTTGACCAAAGCAGCCTGGCGATGTATTTTCGGCTTGATTTCCTATCTCCCTGCCTAAAGATTCGCAGTCGTTGCCAATGTACGCCTATGGTTAGCCGCAGCCATTCAGCGGCCTGGGTTCCGCTGGCTTGGTAGTTTAAGGTCCCGATTCAGCCGGTTCTCTCAGAAGGAATTTGAACTCCGGCTTCTTTGACAAGTGCCGCTTGCCCCTCATGATGAGGTTGCCCTCGTGAAAGTCACAGGTTGAGACCATAAGATTCATCACCTATCCCTCTACGATCTCATAGGTCATAGCAACATCTCCATGTCCCAGGAACCAAGAAGTCCCGATATTTACGGGTCTAGAACCTTTATCGTCTGTAGTTGTCGAATTAGTAACTGATGCATCTAGGGTCCACTCTGAATCCTCACATATGTAGCCTCTGGAGAAGGGACTACAGACCTCGGCTTACAGCGGTTGTTACCCTACTAGAGCATCTTGCACACTCTGAAACCAAATCAGGAAATATGCGTTTTTTCTTCCTGAGCTTTTTAATCGTAGCTACTTCAACTAGTAAAGTACCCCCTTTTCTAAATTCCAAAACGTTCTCGACACAGAAGGAAATATCGGAAAGACATGACTCAAATGTTTCCATACGCCATAGTAAGTTGGCAACGTAACGGTCCCTATTGCCACGAGCAAGTATGTTCCACCGAGGCACTCTCTAGTGTCCCGATATCCCTCTACTTCCGAACCGGCGGAGGTGTAGCGGCGGCATTACGTGAAGTAATGACACCACCACCTTTCAGGGTGGTGGGACCACCTAGTAGCGCGAGAAATCGAGGTGAATATTTATACTGGGCAAACAGACTGTATTAACTAGTTAACTTACAATATTCAGGCCCAGTCCCACAGTATCCCCATTGGGAACAACACATGGTCGTGGGGCAGGGGCATTGGCCTTGTCTGGGTTCAACCACAGGGCTGGCTGCGGCAAGTGACACGGCCGTGACAAGAAGGGTGGCAAGCTTGGTGAAATACATGTTGTATCGGGAGAATATCGAACTATGGTCGGTAGAAGACTGATCAATTGAGTGATGGATGTTATGAGGATTGTTTTGCTTAAGAAATATGAGTCCTGGGAGGGAGAATGATGAGGTTCAAATACTTTTTCAACGGCGTGCAGTCCACAGCCCGTTCAGTGAAGCGGTCTCATTGGCGCGGTTGCTCGTGAAAGTTCCATACCATATCAAGGAAACTAATAGTTGTACACTGTCCAGCAAATGATGATGGCCAGGTACGGAATGTGTTTTGCATCAATTGCATCGCCCCCACCCCAGAGAGGCCCCAAACACTAGAGCACGTTGGATAGCGCACACTGCCTTGTATTACAGCAGGATAGGCTGTGACTGGAGGAACAAAACAAAATCTGCTACAACCTCTATAATCTACCTTTCTACTAGATAGTCCGCTAGCGTTGATTGCACGCCTCGGAGTCAGCCTTGGGGGCGGCATAACAATGCGGGCCGCAAAGTAGTGCGCAGTCAACGGCCCAGCCGCATTCCTTTCCGTACGGCGCAGCTTGTTGCTGATAGGAAGAGATCGCCCACCTTGGGTTACACGGATGCAATTGCGGTAGGCGCTGCGCGGGAGGCTACCAAAAATACAATCAAAAACTCTACCGTTTGGTGGGATAACTAGAGCATGAGGCGCAGCGCGATAGACCGCGTGCAGTCGCCGTTATGCCAGAGGGCGGCGCATGTGTATACCGACTTGCAAAAGGCCTGCGCTGGCTGAGAACCAGTACTTATGCTTGTGATCGGCGTGTGGGGGCCTAAAGCAGTGGTTCCAGCAACAGTGGAACCGGAATCGGGGATGTACGAACCAAAGTTCTCTAGCGGAGGACAGATGTTGGGCAAGGGATAGGCGATGGGCAACGACAGATTCACACTCGAGTTATCGCCGTAGAGCGGAGGGTTCTCCAAGAGCTGATGGAGCCACAACATATTGTCAGAGCTCGCGTCCTTACTAACCAAGACGACATATCCATTTAGCTTGTCCAGAGCGGCGGGATTACTGTTCGCTGCGGGGACAGGCGGATGACCCCCGAGCGCCAGCCTCTGGAGCATGGAAGGAACTTGCACCCTCCTGAAAAATCGGTCCTGACCCGGCAGATGCCTCGTCCCTGAGAGCAGCTCAAACGAGGGGATGACTGTCTGGCTGCAAGTCAGCATGCGGTAAATATTGCGCCCCCCTCCTTGGTCCTCTCGCTCTAGGTCACTTACGGATGTTTCCTTGGCCCCATTGACCCCAACAGAGGGTAGAACTCGCTTCCAATGCGACCAGATGGCGGCCGTTAAGTTCCTCGTCCGACTTCCTATCCGAGTCCCTGTGTACCTTCTCGTCCAGACCAATGCCTTCGGCCGTATCAACAATGCTATGCCATTTATTGTTCGGGATCAGCCTTTGGCTCGTTGAAAGGCACCTTGGGGAAAGCGCCACTCCGGTTAGAAGGTGTTGGCCAGGTGCTAGGGGGGCACCAGTCGCGCTTTGGTCCTCTCTACCTTACCCTCTCTTACCCCTCGGAATGTACTCATCCCTACTCATCATCAATAAGCTTTTAGCGTATGGACATGTCACGCGGCTCGGTGTTCTTGTGCGAAACCACACTATACCAAGGCAAAAATATACGCCGCCTCTAGAAAAGGGGTCGGCTAGGTGTCGGGTCTGGGTTCTCGTTCGGCGTCTCCGCATAACCAGATTGGACGAAGTGCTCCTCAATGGCGTTGGGGGCTGATCGAAGATGAACCCATGATATTGATTGTAGCATCAGAGAGATCACTGAGACGGGATGACGCGCGACGGCGGCATCTATATAATTCGGGACCTCGACCGAGCACTCTGGTATGAAGCATTGTAGTAGTAGGTCTTCGCAAGGGAGGAGGGTTATAGAAGTTTATATGGGCGATGATGAAGGTTGTTATACCGCAGAAGCCTCCCGTTCGGGACTTGGGCCAAAGTTGGGCAATACATTATCGGGTGTCTCGTTCAGATCTGTGGGTGTATTGATTGGCTGAAAGGAGGGTTACGTACGCCAAAACACTGGTGCGTAGTCGGCTATTTACGGCTATTATGGCACCCGTGACAACGCAACAGTTGGGAAGTTAGAGTAAGGCAGGCCAGTGTTACCCCCCCCCTTTATATTGACCTAGGCGCAGCAGCCCACCTCAGAAAACTCCGAAATTCACCTCTAACCCTTGCCAGGTTGTAATTCTTGCCGTCTTACCTCGCTGCGGGTTATATTTCTGCCGTCTTACTCCGCACCGATCAATAGCAGTGCTAACCCCTCAAAACATGTTTCTGAAGCTCGAACTTCAGCGCTTAAACCATCATTTTTTTCTATTTTGCCCTGAGTGTACCTAGTGACGCAACATATCACAAAAGGTGAAGTACCTTGCTACAAAAAACCACAATCCAGGCGCTCTTGATGATCCAAACTGACATGGGTTAATTAGTTAGATGGTACGGCAGGGAACCATGGGCAGCGAATCTCGGGACCATGAAAGTCCCCTTCAAAAACCTCGCCTTGACGCATCGCCCCAGCTGCCGTTTCTAGAACGCGTTCTCCAGCGACTGCTGCCGGGACGGTTTCGGGAAATCGAAACTGAAAGTGTCTGCCAACGATGCAGACAGCTGGATATCCCGAGGCTTCTACGTCGGTGGAAGAACAAAGACGCTTCCGCCTCCGACCGCCGCACCTATTCTGACACGGCCACACAGCGATTGATCTTCGACGAGGGCGAGCACGAAGTGGTTGCAGATACGTGCACGGCCTGTCGAGATCTGTGCAACAAGTTCATCCCTGACTCGGACGCCAACCACTACTACGGTAACAACACACAGGGTAGGAGTGAGGAGGACGGAGTCCTCATCTACCCTGCCAAGGTCATACCAGCAGTCGATCCGGCATTGTCCTGGTTTACCATGAAGCACCGGAGAAGCCTTGGGGGGGTGGAGCCTTACGAGATGTCGGTTTCGATGTGGATGACAAGGGGGGATGATTGGCAATCCGCCGACGACGATAGTAGCTCTTTGGGCAGCTCGGATGCTGGGCCTGTTCAGATCCAATTCGGAAGACTGGAGAGCAGCCCCAATGACGGCCGTGGGTATGGCCTTCGAGCCGTGGGACTTCGCCCCGATTACACACTCATATCCAGCTGGCTTGCCCGATGCAGCGCGGAGCACAGCGAATGCCAGGTCATCTTCTCCCCTTCTTTGATCAAAATACGGCTGATCAACGTGGACTCCCGCCTCATCGTGCCGTACCCTGGTACCCAACAGCGGCCGACCGAGTACATTGCCTTGAGCTACGTATGGGGCGACGTCGCCCAGCCGCCCTGCGACCGCAGAGTTCGGCTCGGAAGGCTGCCGCAGACTATTGAAGACAGCCTCGAAGTCGTAAGACGCCTGGGGAAAAAGCATCTCTGGGTAGACTCGATCTGTATCGACCAGACGAACCAGGAGGAGAAAGCAGAGCAGATTGCCATCATGTGCGAGATCTACTCCGGCGCTTTCGCCACCATCGTTGCAATGCAAGGGAGATCAGCCGACAGTGGGCTGCCCAGGGTAGGTTCTGTCTCGGGTGTGCCACAGCTATCCATCGAGTTTTCTCGGGGGAACCGGATGGTGGAGTGCTTCCCACCCCTAGATGGCCGGGTAGGAGAATCCCGCTGGGCCAGAAGGGGTTGGACCTATCAGGAAGGCCTGCTCTCTCGCAGATGCATACTATTCGATGCCGCCGAGGTTTATTTTTGCTGCGCCGTCGCAGACTGCTCCGAGTCCTGTCCCAATGCCGGCTCTCTATTCACCGTACCCCGTGAGATACGTGACCCGCTTGCGCCGCACGAGTTGCATCATTCTGTGGAAACCGCGTACGAGGAAGTGGTGTCTACCTACGGCTTTCGCGAACTGACGAGGGAGGAGGACGCCATCAACGCTGTCTCTGGTGTGCTGTCGTACCTCCAAACCCATGATTTTTATAAGACGGGCTTCTTCCAGGGGTTGCCGCGCAGGGATTTTCAAAGGGCCCTACTCTGGCATCGCAAAAACGAAGAGCACGGCGCGATCAAGTCGGAGCTTTTTGGGCGCGTGGGAGACTGGTCCGGTCGACGCGAGGCGGTGGGATTTCCTAGCTGGACGTGGGCCGGCAAACCGCCGGGTAGCTTTAAGCTGTATGAATGGTGGTCCCTGTATGAAGTGGTTCCAAGGCGGAGGCCAACCAGTCACGCGGGTGCTCCGGACGACAGCGATCGAGCTTCCGGCGATATGGAAGACACCCCAGTCGAATACTTCACTCCCGCTTTTCAGGCCAGCACAGCTCAGGGGGACCAAATCAGCAACACGAGGTCGCAGGTAACTGCTATCACAGTTCACAAGTGGCGCGGTCGGACGTCTGAGGTTGTGCTCAGGCCTGCAGTCACGAACAACTCGCTCGTGTTCCTCGAGAGGATGTGCGACGACCTTTTGACATGCACACCGGTGCAACCAATCCAAGGAGCAAGAACTTCGAGCTCTGGCGGACAACTTGCCAGCACCGTACTGCACGTCAAAGGCATATTGCTATGCCTTCCCTACCACGTCGTTCCATGGAGCGGCGCCTTCGCAACCATTTTCACGTCCCTGCCTACTTTTGACCTGTCAGGATTCGACAGACGCCAGTTTCCGGTTGGGTCCTTCGCTGAGAAGTGGCGACCGGACGCACCATATCGGAGATTCCCTAAAGTGGGCGAGCCGAGCCAGGAGCTCGACTTGCTGTTTCTTCACGCGCTCTTCGAGCAAAGGACTACGAAGGGGCAGGACGGCCCTGATGCGGACCCAAATCCAGGAGTGTCATTTTACTTTCTGATCATTCAATGGGAGAATGGCATCGCGTTTCGGGGCGGCGTTGTGGAGCTTTGGGTTGCAGTTCAGTGCCTGAGAGAGTTTTGGTGGACAGCTCGGCCAAGATATGCCAGCTTTGCTCTGGGATAAGTTAAGTCAGCATGGCAGGGCCCACGCATTGTGGAACAAAGTTCACGACCGTGGTCATCCTGACGCAACATGTCCGCGTGGCGGGAGACCCGACGCTGCGGCGGCTCCACCTGCCACCCTCAGATACCAGGGGCACGAAGCCGCCTGACTGCACTACATGTACTGCTTAGTTCAGGGGGCGCAAGAGGCAGCACTGGCCCCAAACCCTCGAGAAAGACCTGCTACCTGGGCGAATTATGTCTTTAATCCTCATTTAACCTTATGCCAATTTCCTTGGGATACATTTGCATCGATCTCAACGGGCTTCTGGGACTTGATGGCTATTGGGGACTGGTTTGGTTATAAGTGTCCGACTTCGGCATTGGTATCTGGTAAACCAAGGGCGGGTCAATCTCGAAAATCATCTACGGAGCCTTACGAACGAACTGGCTCGGACCGTACTAGGTTAGCCTAAGGGTAAGACCTACCATTGTAAAAGTTTGTAATACATCAACCACAAGACTAACATGCCCGGAGCGCTGGAGAGACTACATAGGATCACGCGGTTGTGCTTGTCAAGTCTACCTTGCGTCCTTTGATACAATTCATTACGGATCCGTAGACGCCCTGTACTTGGCCCACGCCGACCTCCGCGTCGCCTGTCCCGGAGTTAAGGCGCGGCACGAACTCGGCGAATTTGCGGAACGGGGATTGACGCTCCCTCCGGGACGCTATCGGTTCGCAGCGGGGCGCGACTCGACTCGCTGGTCACGACGGCAAGTGGCGGGCGGGCGAGGGTGATGTGGGGAAGTCTTGGGTCTTTATTGGCGGGGTGTGGAGCTGTCAGCGTAGTGGCATTGGAAGTGGCTCCCTCAGCGCTAGAGCAGACCCATGTCGCGAGCGCCTGTCGCGCGTGTCTGGGTGAAGCGAGGTGGAAGAAGAACATGATGGAGAAATAAGTGAAGATTGCAGTGCCGGAGAAGTGTTGGGGAACAGCCTGGAAAGATGTTCGACAGCCCGTAGGTGTCAAATTCAACCGACTGTTTAGGTAAGCAGCGGTAGCGCGGCTGGTCCGCGCTTTACGTGCTCATGGTTGCTCTGCGAGCTTCTCTCCAATACAACACTCTTCACGGCTTACAATTACTGCGTTTCTGGTGACCACGTTGAATTCAACAGTAGGCCCCAACGACCAACCCGCAGGCAACGGAGAGCCGTTGCACACCACGTTTTGGGGCTGCCAAGTCGGACCCGCGCAACACCAGGCCGTGGCAACATACCGTCCCAAGGCCAGGGGTATGGATAGACATCAGCCAGATGCGAGCTTGCCGCGGGGGTGGTGCTTCTCATCCTGTCGAGAAGGATGACCGACTTCGGCTTATCCCGGGCCTCTGTCTAGCCCACAGCTCTTCACCTCCCACGACGGGAGCTGACTTGCTGGTTCGATCTCCTAATCGGGAAATCACCCTCTGGCCACGCACGGGTCGCGCTAACAACATGCGGGGTCAGAGGGCTAGGCCAAACGAGGACGGGAGCCGTCGCCAGGGCCTGCCTTCCGTCTTATAAAAGCCCTTTGCCCTCCGGAGGTTCAGAACCAACCAGTAAACTTGCGACAGGCAGTCGGAATCCTCCCTCAAACTCCCAACACCGCGACATCGCCATGCACCCCGATTCACTTTGCCAGTACATCGTCCAAGGGGCTCGCGGCAACGACCGCAGCGACGTCTGGTGGGACATCTTCGACCTCTACTGGCGTGCTGCCTTCAGCGGCCACTTTAGCGAAGCGCGGAGGCTACTTGAGGTATATTTCGGCGTCGTCGGCCCCGATTTCAAGGTCGCCAACCTTGCGGGCGACAACGGCGTCAACCGTTGTCTCGCCACAATCTGGGCGCACGCGCCAGCAGCCAAACCGTTCAACGTCCCCGCCTGGGTCGCCGGCGCCGGGCCATTCACGGACGATGAAGTGCCTGAATACGACATCTCCAGGCCCGAATTCTACGAGAAATGGCCCGAGAAGTACTGGATCCCCTCCTACGGGTTCCTCAAGCCCGACAAACACGATCCGCACGCATGGCGAACCTCGCAAGACCACTGGGAGTGCGCCGCCTGTGCGCGGCTCCTCTGCCGTGTGCCCCAAGGACAGGTCCCCGACCGCGCCGCCATTGAGGAGGCATTCGAGGCGATTGAGCGTCTCCGCACGCAGTTGCCGTGCAGGAAACCCGGCGAGCCGGGGGGGCTGTATTCGCCTCCGGACCAGTCCGAAGTTGCCAGAATAGTACCAGATGACATCTACTTGCCTTTCCTCCTGGGGCTGGGGCTGCGTGACAGGGCCTGGGAAATGTTTTGCAACAGCGAGATTCGGAACTGGCGCCGTCTCCCGGCGCTGTACGACATGTGCCTGCGCCAAGGGCGGTATCTCCCCCTTATTGAACGGGATGACGCGAAATCAGCAGTCGACAAAATCACGGCAGCATTCATCAGCCGGCAAGAAAACGGCCGGTTCGATCCTCTCAAACCCTTGATGGACCTTGGATGGTCGGAGCTGCTCAGGCGCTTTTCGGAGGCGGCCTTGCAGTACCATGCGAAGGCTTACAGCCGTATCAAAAACCCTCCCCGGTGGGCATCTGATATTCTTTTCCCGCCCATCACGCCGGAACTGCTTGCACAGGCCGAGCAACGCCTTGGGCCACTCCCTTCCGACCTCAAAGAGATGGCGCAGGTCGCTAACGGCTTCCGGGGACCGCTTCACCGTCTCGGGCGCGGGTTTCCTGGCTTGGACAAGTTCAAAATCGAGGCATGCGATTCCTGGTATGACAACTTCTTAACAGATGAGGATCGCGGGCTGCCTCGACCATCAAGCGAAGCCTTGGAGGCACCCATCTGGATAGCCTACGTTGGCAAAGGCATAGAGACTGCTTATCAGCATTTGATTTGCCCGCCAGATACCTGGCGGAAGCTCGTTGGGAATGAACATGCTACCGATGGCGAGTATCGGGTCCAGTGTCAGATAGCGTGGGCCTACAGACACGATTGGCCTGACGCTGATGCGTTCAAGGGCGTGCGGCACTGGGTTGCGAGCGAGACGTTCAAGATGGAAGGTCGACTGGGAAGACGGGAGAGGGGAGAGCGAGATGAGGAGACGGATGAGGATGAGGACGAGGACGACGAGGGAGAAACAGAAGAGGAAGAAGATGAGGCGATGGAGGAATAGCCCGGAGGATCGCTGCAACCTTGTATTTCTCCACCTACGTCTATGTGTTGGCAGCCCTTGCCCACAGGCTTGGACTTAGTCTTTGACCTCACACGCGTGGAATATATTGTGATGTCAGCAAAGTGAGAATGTCCGCAGATTAAGGCTTCTCAACACTTAGCAGTGGTTTCGGTCTGCTTTAGTAAACAACTGCCAGCAAATACCTTCCAACTTATTTTGAGTTTCTGATTGAAGCGAGCCATAGAGCCCCTTGGACCACAAAGCTGGTGAAGTCGGAATAGCCTCGACCAGTGCCCTCTCGGCGTGCAAAGTCTTCCGTCAAAAAAAAAAAAAAAACACCCCACAT
>Ga0247760_1001116_pt1 | contig 26576 bp, 30 predicted proteins | sample UWRJL171409R4_FD_179936 | JGI IMG/M metagenome (GOLD analysis project Ga0247760, IMG submission 179936) | Plant litter microbial communities from Arlington Agricultural Research Station in Wisconsin, United States - UWRJ-L171-409R-4 | ecosystem: Environmental > Terrestrial > Plant litter >... | reverse complement strand
CGGGCGGGGTGACGGGGCCGTATGATATGTCGGGGCCGGGGGACGTGGGGCATTTTTTGGTGGCGATTAAGCCGGATTTGTTTGTGAGTTTGGAAGAGTTTCGGGAGCGGATGGTATGTGCCGGTTTTTTTTGTTGTGGGGTTTGCTACGGTGTTGGTCTCGGATGTATTCAGGTCGATAGGTACCTATCGACGAGGAAACATAACTGATTTGTGTCTTAGGATATCTTGTACAAGCGGGTGGTGGGATCCGACAAGGCGGATGGAGTCGAGAGAATCTATTTCCCTGGGGAGATTGAACAGTTGACAGAGGAGGAAAGACTCAAGGATGGAATTCCGTACGTCCAGGACGAGGTCGATGCACTCAACGCCAAGGCGGAAAAGCTGGAGGTGCCGAGCCTGCGCGTTATGACTTGATGGTATGGTCTAACGGGCTATTTCACCCGAACGGAAGAGATGATGGTGTTCACGGATCCTTCAGTGGCCGGGAGGGTTGATGATTCTGGGAGCAGGTATGCTCAATTCCATCTCGTCGAAGCCAATGAGAGTTATTGTCTCGCCGTTGTTTTTAAAAGTCTTTGATAGGTGATATTTCCTCCAACCTTGCCCAAGATGGCTGTGTCTTTCCCTGGCGTTCATTGTTGAGAGGCGATCTAACTCGTGCAACATATTGGAGTCGCATATGTAGTAGGCACAGCTGGCGATGGTATTTGATTTCATGGGAAAATCTGGCCGTTTGATAAAGAACGAACAGACAAGCAAGACGATCATGGTGCTAGAGTTGTGAACCACGTGCGTGGTGAATGTCAGCGTCGGCCTGAAAGATATGTTGGCAACCTTGGAAGGCAGCCCAAAACAAGCCCAAAAGAGTACCAGTCCCAGTGAAGAGGAAGATTTTTATTGTTGCAGTCTTGACTGTTCATGAACTGTTTGAACCCATCTGTGACCACCAGCTCTTCTTAGCCGATATTTGAGAAGATCAAGAAGAGGTAGATGGAAATCAGAAGGACTGCAAGAGAAGGCCATATCGGGCGGACTTTGCGGTTGAGAATACGGCCCTTCTTGCTGGCGTGGGAACCTGTTGGCTCGGCCATGTTCAAATCCGCACGTGTATTCGTATATGGCGTACTCTGCAACCGCATACCCTGCAACGAACCTGATGTACCCTGTACCTGTTTTCAAGTCTGGAGTCGAACCAGTCGCCGGTCACCAGTCAGCGGTCATTCGCCACCCGGTTATCAGCTATCGAAAGATGATTTTGGAAATGCTAGGGCTCTTCGTTCATCTTCATGTTAGTTGGAGCGACATAACCCATTCGATTCGACACAGCGGTGGCCAAAACTATCAGACGGAGCGTGATCTCTGCACAGAGTTGTTTGAAGATTGGGGCGGTGTTGTCCCAATAATTTTCGTGCAGTGTCCTTGGATTCCATGTCGTGGCCGGCTGCTCTTCCGCCCCCTTGATATTCGCCCGCTGCTCCCACGGCCGTCCAACGCTGTGTCCAGCAGCCAGCACAGCACAACCTGGAAACCCCGATAAGCCGAGTTACCCAGTAAACCCCAAATTACTGCGTAAATCTGTACTTTGCGACGAATCTGGGCACCCAAAATATTCATTTTCGTACCTCACGTACGTGAGGTTGCTCACCCTGGCTCAGGCTCGGCTCAGACCCTGATCAGGATTTGCTCAGGCTAGCTCACCTTTGCTCACCCTAATTAGCATTTTCGGCAGGTTGCATTGTAGCTTGCGAATTGCTTCAACTCCAGCCGAGGTGGGCCAAAACTAGTCTCATATATAAAAATAACCAAAACTTGTTCCATTTTCTAACTCTAGGGAGCGAGGTTAGAGAACAAGCCCGCTATTCAAGAATCTTCCAGATGTATGAGGGCCATCACAGCAACCCAGGGCAATCAAGAGGGCATGCCACTGTATATGATCAATAAGGCATGACCTCATTCCTAAATTTAGTCAGCCGTTATATTCTGTTCAGCGCCTGAAGCCATCACACAAACCCGGTTCTCCGACGGGGCGAGCTGTTGGCAGGAACATCCTGATGGGCACACCGCCCAGCTGCCGACCCCCAACAGCAGGTCAACGACCTTGGCGTCTGAGTTCCTAATGGATTCGTGATTCTGGTGATTTATGTGCGTGTTGCCGTTTCTGTTGTCCCAGGAACCACTTTGGCTCACGCGGTTAGGGGCTGTATTTGGCGCCGACGGGCTCCCCCGTATATCTAGAGGATACGAGTGGGTCGGAGTCATGTTGCAATATTCTGTTGTAGGTTGGATTTGAGGTGAATGGCGGAGATATCAGGACAAGCGTTAGTTTACCTACATCGTGAGCTACATGTAATGTTATAACCGTCTGTCAGAACCAGTGCAAGGGCATTTTGTCACTTCTTTTGATTGGTTGCAGGCCCTGCGAGGGCACTTTGTTTGCCCAATCATGTACAGCTGTCCGGCACGCATTCGAAATCTGGCGCAGGAGGGCCAATCGCTGAGCGAGAAAAAAAGCCAGGACCGAGGTCTTCCCACAGCTATTTTACTACCATGCCTGCTATCGCGGCAGCATTCAGCATCAAAACCCACACCCCCGTAACAAATAAATATATGAAATCCTGCATTGCTTTATGAAGTGCAGCATTAGCTAGTGCCTCAAACCGGTGTCCCCTCAGGGGGTAGGCGGGACGGAATGGGGCAAATGTTGAATCCTGCACTTTCAAGCAGCTCTGAAGTGTGGCCGTAAATTTGAGAGACTGTTCGGTGAGTGTGACAGAGATTACGAGAAGGGAGAGGACATGCCCGGGGTATGGTCATCCAGAGTCAGAGTCATATCGGCGCCTTAACTAGCCGTGACTAGTTCAACATGAAGCTCGCGAAGGTTCTCTTTCAACCTCCCCGACACCGGCTTGGTTTTTGTTGTTTTCAGACCCAGCTGATATGGTGCAACACTTATTTACGAAAGAGTGACCGTATCGCCAATCGAGTCCCATAGCACCTGAAAAAGGAATGAAGAATCTTTTCTTCCCGAGTGGCATCCAATCGACGTTGGAAAAGCATATTATGTGCATGGGGCCAAGAAATCGAGGAATTAGAAAGCGCTGACGCCTATGTACTGCTCTTCGCCGGCTACCTCACCTTCGCCAGCGGCGAACCGAAGTCGGCCGCATCGTTCCTCCTCGAAGCCGTCAAGGACTCTACCTTGTTGCCACAAGAATATGTCCTAGATGCTAAGAATTTGCTGGGACAGATCCTTTTTATGGAAGGCAAGACAGATGGCGCGGTCTGGTTGCTCGGTGATATCATAACAGACTCGCAGACCGCCCTCGGCCTCACCCACGCCATAACTCTGTCGGCCTTGCGCTCACTGGGATTTGCCCATTTCAATATGGGGAACAAGGGAGCAGCGGCACAGGTACTAGAAATCACTCTCGAGGGACAGCTCAACACAGTTGGGTATGCAAATATACTTACTCGCTCCATTGTCGACAAACTTTTTGGCTGTTATCTTGGAATGGAAAAGGATTCCGGCTGGTCACCGTTCAGGAGACTTCTAGAGCGTTTTGTGTCCTGGCTGGGAGAACCTGCGGAAGGTGATGCCAAGGATCGGGAATTTATGATGATCTGGGCCGAATACGTTTTTGGGTTGAGCGGAGACAATGCGGGCGACAGCCATACTGTGGTATCTATTTCTGGTGACGACACTGACAAAAACGGTAAGATACCTTGGTCTCTAATCCTAAATATTGTACCTGTTGTGCTGGTGCTGATAGCTCTCCGAGAAGATAGCCAGACCGAGTCGTATGACGAAGATGAGTCGAGAGGTTCTGATGATGATGATGAAGGTGATGATGATAGCGACAATGGTGGTGATGATGATGGTCATGCTAGTGCAAGTGGGGAGGCTGCCGGATCTGCCAGTTGCGGATAAACTATGGAACTAGGTGGTACTAGCCCTTGAAGCATATCCCCGTATGAGAGCCGCTGCGTGTGTCTAGCTGGGAATAATCGACAGTTGTATGTTCAGTAATTCTCATGGCGAAGGGGATATATCTTCCGCAACGTGTATTCCAAGGATATTTAATGACATGCCTGGACTGATCTTCCCGCTCCTGCACCTCACCAGAATTGCAAGATGAGCTCCGGAAAAGTCGTACCATTTAGCTATCGCGAGCTTTTTTTACGGCCAACCAAGCAACGTAGCCGTGTGTTGCTGACTTGACATTGTCCCGACAGTCTGGTAACAGGAAGCTTGAGTATAATTGGTTATTACAGATGATTAATATCAGCAAGACGCCTAGATAGTTGGTGAATCTGTGTCCACGTTAGTGATTTGAGTGCTTGTCAAAATACCTGAAGTTAACACTTCTACGTCGGCCGCTGCCTCGCCGCGGATCGTTTACGTTGACAAAGGCCAGGAATTGGGTTTGCCTCGGGCTCGCTTCGAGACCCAGTTTTTGTCCATTTTGCCAAGTTTTGGTCCTAAAAGGCATCCGCCATAGCCCGTGTCTACCTCCACTTCTCTACGCCGGCTATGGCCGCCGCGCTTCCCTAGAGTATCCTCAACGCTGCGGAGCAGGTGGCCTCAGACGCCAACGACAGTGCCAAAAACAAAATACCTGTACCGACCAATACCGATTGAGCCATCGTGCGGGTGTGGGTGCTCGACGAGGTGTTTTTAAAAGACATCCCACCACAGTATTCCTGCCGGACCCGTCGCATCTCCCGCGCGAGACGCTGCGTGCCTTCCATGTCAAAGACAACTAGATCAACTGTCAGATAATTAGGGCGAGTCAGTAGAGACAGAAACCCCCTTAGAAGCGCTATAAACTGCAAGCCTGACTGCACAGGCGATTTATGGGCAAACAGGAGCAGCGAGATATCCTCTATTTTAGACTGGGATATTATATACTAGTATATTCAATGCTAGTATATCATGTACTGGTATATTAAGTGCCGTCCTAGTTTATAGCCAGGATACTCTAGAATGGCATGTAACATCCCGCGCCATGTACTAGTATATAATAAACAGTCCTGAATTTGGGCCAGCTCAGGAAAGAATCAGAACAAATCAGCCACAGCTCACCAGCTCAACCCCGCTCAGGCCTACGAACGAAAAGGGAAATTTACGTGTGCCAGATTCGTCGCAGATTACCAGGCTGTATTTGCATGTGAATCAAATTTTGGATTCCATCATCACCTCACAGTTTGGCCATCCTAGGACCGGTAACTGATGCCGAGGTCCAGTCGTAGCTTCCAAGGTTTGGGAATCAAACCAGGTCGACCTAGGGACACAGTCAAGGAGACAAAACCACGGTGCAGCCCACTGTTATCGGTTTTGCCCGATCCTTCCAGCCGTCTCTTTTTCCAGACTGAAAGCTCAAATCATTCCTCTGATTAGTCCAATGGGTCCTGTTCAGTTGACTTGGCTCTAGGGCCCGCGCAATCCGCATCGCCAAGAGATAAGAACGCATCTTAGCCTCTGGGCACCGCCGGGGTCGGAACCAACAGGAGGCCCTTGCAGTTCCAAGCCTTTTTTCCAAGACATTTCCAAGACACTCGGGGCCCCACCTCCCCAGATCCACAGGGCACCGCCGCGCGGGCGTACCCCCAATTCTTTTTTGCTGCTTTCAGCGACAAGATAAGCCTGGCATGCTAGCCAAGACCTACGTCGTTGACCTCGCATCCTCGCTATCAGCAGCTACCAAACACTTACTACCTCCGTGTGGAGAAGCAAACTGCGCTTGGCACGATACCCTGGGGCGGGCGGTTGTGACGGCCGGTACAAAATGGCGGCCTCCTGCTGCTGCACAGAATCGGGTCCGGCGCGTTCTCGACGACTGCAGCACGATCCTAGCGACGTGAACTGATTTCGAACCACCATGTCCTTGTTCACGAGAATGCTGGCCGCGCGCCAGGAGGGTGGGGAGGTTGAGGTTGGACCTGTAGGTTGAGCCCCCCTCCCTCTTTCTGACACCCAACGCGTCGAACACGACCGCTGACGCGCCCTCTTCCCCTCCATAGACCGACGAGTGGGGCGGAAACCCCCTCGAGATGGACGTCAACGCGCAATTCGCCGGGCTAGAATACCAGGCCGTGTATATTGCGTTCTGCTGCGTCGTCGTGTGGCCCATCATCCCCGGCATCGGCTTCCTCTACGGCGGTCTGTCGCGCCGCAAGTCGGCCCTGGCGCTGCTGTTCCAAAGTTTCATGGTCTCGGCCACCATAACCTTCCAGTGGATGTTCTGGGGCTTCTCCCTGGCTTACTCGAAGACGGCTGGGCCCTTCATTGGTGACCTGGCCAACTTTGGCCTCCGGGGTGTCATGGCCGGCCCGTCGATTGGCAGTGCCTCCCTTCCGGATATTCTTTTCTGCTTTTACCAGCTGCTCTTCTGGTAAGTCGCATTATTTTTGCGGTTGGAAAAGGCCACACAATTGACATGGAGTTAGCGCTTGCACGGTGCAGATCGTGGTTGGTGGTGCGTTTGAGCGCGGCCGCATCATTCCGTCCATCGTCTTCGGTTTCCTCTGGGCCACCATCGTCTACTGCCCCATCGCATGCTGGACATGGAACCCCAACGGGTGGCTCTACAACCTGCCCTCGCTTGATTTCGCCGGTGGCGGCCCCGTGCATATCGCTTCGGGCTGCAGCGCGTTGGCATATGCCCTTGTGCTCGGAAAGAGAAAGGTCCATGGCACCGAGGCCCACAACAAGAAGGCGCACAACGTCACGCTCGTTTTCCTCGGCACTGTGCTTATATGGTTCGGCTGGTTTGGCTTCAACGGCGGCTCGGCTCTTGGCGTCTCGGTGCGCTCTTTGCTCGTTATCTTCAACACCAACGCCGCTGCCTCGGCCGGTATTCTCGGCTGGGTTTTGGTCGACTACGTCAGGCACAAGCGCCGGTTCAGTGTCGTTGGTGCCTGCGAGGGCGCCATTGCTGGCCTTGTAGGAATCACCCCGGCCGCCGGCTACGTCACCCCTTGGATCTCGATGGTCATTGGCTTTTTGACTGGTACTGCTTGCTCTTCGATGGAGAACGTTGACTCGTGGCTTAATATCGACGAGGGCATGGATGTGTTCAAGCTGCATGGCGTGGGCGGCATGGTCGGGGCTTTCCTGACCGGTATCTTTGCCACTTCCAGCAGTAAGATGCCCCTCCACCTATCTAGCTCTAGATGGCGACCAGCATGCTAACAGCTCTTAGTCTCCATGTTGGATGGCGCTACCGAGGTCCACGGCGCTATCGACGGCAACGGCGTCCAGGTCGGCAAGCAGTTGGCCGAAATCACCGCTGTAGCATCGTACTCATTCGTCGTCTCGTGCATCCTCCTGCTCATTCTGAAGTACATTCCTGGCATGCACCTGCGCGTGACCGACGAGGCCGAAGAGCAGGGTCTGGATCGTGACCAGTTCTACGGCGAGGAGATTGGCGACGCTGAAATATTTGAGGAGCTCGCGAAGCGCGGTCTCTCCTTGGATGCTATCCTTGGCCAGGCGCCCACCAAGGGGTCATCGACCGACCAGGTCCAGACGGAGCCGAAGAAGGTGGATTGAGGAAATTACGCGGATGATGCGGCACACATGTACATGTAATGGGACGATGGAATGCAGATGCGAGTTAGAAATACTCAATTGTTATTGTGTTACTACCAGGAACAGCCCCTCCGTCTTTTTCATCTTTTCTATCCTTCTCGTCTTTCCTATCTTCCATCCCAACTGTGCCTGCCGTGTCTTGTTGATGTAGTTGACATGCATGCCGCGGCAGGTAAGAGAGGATTGTCGGTCGCAAGCTGATATAGCGAGGAGGTATTGTTATGATGAGTCGAAAAGCGTTGATGAAGCGGACGGATCAAGGAGTCCTCTAGGAAGTATGCAGAAGTGTTTCTAAGCCGTTGTAGCCGCGGAGGTGGGCTGGCCACAGGAGAAGATGCAGAGCAAGTAGAGCGTCCACTGCATGGCGCCCATCTGCTGGGCAACTTCGAATTTGGGAGTCATTCTCGGTGTTCAAGTAGGTAGGCTTGATGAATTGTTAGGAGTGTAGCTGTCAATACCAAATCATGTGATCGAGTGTTTGATGATGGGAGACCTTTCCAGACAGACAACCGAGGGAACTCTTCGAAATATTATACTTTTCTTGATGGCCTGCTACTCACGAGACATCCCCTTTCGAGGAATGCATCGAGATCAGTGTGCCGTCAGACAACAGAGAAAGGTTGCCAGTCTTGTGTAACACCAGGGCAGTGCCAGACAAAGTCTAGAACTCCGGCGTGAGTCAGTTGGGCTGCACCCATGGTATTGACCCGGCTATTGTACCGCTCGTCTGCGCCTTGATGAAGCTGAATGTGATTCGCTGTGTGAGCCGCGCCGCAACGATACTGCTTCATTCTCGTGTCAATTCAATTCAAGGGGGTGTCACGTGCTGAGCTTTCTTTGAGGTCGAACTCAGGGGCAATCATTATGATTCATCGGGGTGGAAAATTAAAGGGGGGGCTACATTCGTAAACGCCAGAGCCGTGACAACTGTGTGTCTATTTAGCAGTGCGACTCATTGATACCGGCGATGACTCCACCATGAGGGAGGCAAAAAAGTAAAATCCGCAAAAATTAATGCCCAGTAACAGGATTGAACTGTTGACCTTCGCATGACTTGATAAATATGCAAAGAACAATATTTATTAGTACGACGCTCTAACCAGCTGAGCTAACCAGGCTGATATGATTTGTTGGAGAGTGATTGGGAAAGAATGCCCGATGACGCAGCGGGGCTCACCATTCTCCATGGCAGCATCGGGCGAACCGGGGGGAGGGGGAAGTTAGTGTCGCTGATTCTTTGGGGATGAAGATTTCAATGCGGCAATTTTCGAAAGAATCATTTGCACTGCTGCGCACTTATTTGATAAAGACGTCCTTCTGGGGAACTTGTTGCTGTTGGGCGAAGATTGCAATTTCAATTCGGCTTTGCTTGGTCTCTGGGTGAATGAAGTCAGGTGAGGTGGGCGCCAAGAGGCGACTTTCCACGACCAAGTTTGCAACAACTTCACTGCCCTGGATCTTGCCGGAGTGACTGCAATTTGCAGCTTCAAATCTGCCCGTCCCGGTCAAAGTTCTCATTGGCACCGACGCCTCCGACGCACAAGCAGTCTTGGGTTTTCTGCTCCTTCCGCCGCCTCATCGCCGTAATGGCAACCACGGACAGGGCGTTTCGGTCAATCAGCCGTTTTGCGCTGGGAGGTAAGATATGGCAATCTTCGCCCAGGTACCGGACAGCGCCTTGGAGGTAGGCCTTCCGGTCTAAGGAGCTGGAAGCGAGGTTTCCACGCGCCGTGGAAAGAGAAATTGGGGGCCACGACGAACGAACAAGCCTTCTCGAAATATGCTTCTTCCGCTGTTACGCCGCTCTTGTCTCCTGGGTGACACGGCAGCCATGGACCTCCGGCTCAACCCGTTTGTCGAAAGACACGGGGAGCTACGACCCGTGTGCCTTCTCGACCAAAAGGATCTGGTCCAAGACAAAATCTATGGCAAACGCAGACTTCCCCATTTCCATCGCTTGAGCAACATCCCAATCTCGTTTCGTTAGAGCATCATCGCTTGTCAACAGTACCAGCCACGCTTTGGCACATTTTTGGTCCTTCCCACAGCATTCTCACGCAAGTACAGACGTAGCAGTAACTCTTCGTGCACAATGTCGCACCCTGGCACGTCTGGCGACCCTGGTGAGTCTGAGAATGACGAAGTCGGCCCTCTTCCAAATATCAGCAGTGGTAGCGGCAACGGCAACAGCCACATCATAGACAATGGAGGTCAGAGCGGCGTCAATATACCCAGCGGCCAGCCCCCAGCTGCCGGCGATGTCCCGGAAGGTCCGCCGCCGGAGTGGATACCACAGAACGATGATGACAATCCTCATGGCAACCCTCTGTTTCCCCACGAGAACCTCGGGCCCCCTGCAGCCTTGAACGGCAGTGATTTTCCCGAGACCGATTCTTCCGAAAGCCGGACCGCGTCCTGGCAACCTGGCGATGATGGAGCCGCCCCTCCCCGACATATCAGCTCGATTGACAACGACGATCCTCGCAGCTCTGACGACATGCCTCGCAGTTCTCAGCCCTCCGGTGCCAACCAGTCTTCGGGAAGCGGGTCTCAGCCCTCTGATATCAACCAGCAGTCTTCAGGAAGCCGCTCTCAGCCCTCCGATCCCAACCAGTCTTTGGGAAGCCCCCCTCAGCCATCTGGTACCAGCCAAGCCCAGGGAGTCGGCCCCCAGCCCGCCGGCTTCAACTTCAACCAAGCCCGGGAACTTGACCCGCGGCCCTTTGACCCCAGCCGGCTTCAGCTTACAGCTAATAACCGGGAGCAGGGGCTCACAGGGGACAATGCTGAGCAAGGCCCCAAAAAGATCAGTGCCCACAACATTTGGCACCCCGCAGCCCCAATGCCAGGCGATTCAGGCCATGGTCTAGGTCCTCAGACCATGACCCGGACCCAGCTTCCGGGGCATCTACGCCATGGTGCTCAGCCCCCATCCCCTGCCATTACACAGGATGGCTCGGATGACATTGCCCCAGCTGTCCCGGGTGCCCCACCCCCGTCACCAGTGTCTGACGCAAGGGGAGAAGTACTGATGCAACAAGCGCACGGCGGACCACCCGTCTTCATAAAAACGATGCCCATTCAGCCATATGTGAAGCCAAACTTTTGGGACCGATCTCGTACGAAGACGAAAGATCGCCTCGACCGTATCTTCCATCGCGGCTCCAAAGGAGGATCGCAGGCACACCAACACGCCCAGGGGGCCTCAGCACAGGGCCAGGACGCATCAACTCAGAACCAGCAGGCGGCGGAAGCCAACCAGCAAGTCTCGGCACAGAACCAAGATGTCTCGCAGAACCAGCAGGCATCTGAAGACAACCAGCAAGCCCCGGCCGACAACCAACAGGCCGCGGACGACAACCAGCAAGCCCCGACCGACCTCCAGCAGGCTGCGGAACAGGGCCAGTCCCGCAGTGTGATGGACAGGATCAAGAAAATGACCAAAAGCAAGAACACACTGAAGAAGACGAAGGACGTGAAGGACAAGCTCAGGTTCCACAAACGCCACGATGGGGGTCCAGACGACGACAATGGCTGGGGGGGTGCCGGTCTGGGCCAGGTTCATTAATTAGTAGGTGGATGAATGACAGCGTGTTAGGCGATAGCGTTACTATATAGGCCTATACGAGAACAAGCGAGACATCGATTTTGAAAATCCTCAATTTCCACTTCGCATTCTCAGGAAACAGGAACAGTGTTTTGAGGCAACAGTTCTGCTTCCACCCGTGCCTGTTTTCCCGCTGGTTTGCCGCCAGCAGGGGCAACCGAACTCGCCTCAAGATGCCAACCCCCGCCGTCATCCTGCGGCACCAACCTCAAACTACAAGCCTCAACGTTGCTGACAGGCCAGTCCCTCATGCCCATCGACGCAACGACAAGATCACTTATGCTCCTTGAATCCCACGACGGAAGATTTCGCCAACACATCCATACCAGCCCTGCCATCAACAAAGCTACAACTGCCAGGTTGAGCCCCAGAACTATGAAAATGTAAAAATTGGATCCTAACCTCACGGCACGGCAGCTCGATGTCACGATCTGCAGCGGCTGTGTGTCGTTCGCGATGAAGATCTGCGAGGTCGCATACGCGCCGAGGATGTGATCTGCCATGGAGGTGAAGAATTGTGATGTCATGGGGAGGACGGCGTCGCTCAGGGACGAGGTGGTGGTAGTGGTGGTGTTTGTGGCAGCAGCGGCGGCGGTGTAGCTTTTTAGAGCAGAAAGGAGGGTCTCGCCTAGCTCGGAGATGCAGAGGCTGCTTTTCATGCGGGAGAGGAGGTTGATGGTGCGGATTACGTTGGCGGGGAGGTGCCCTACGGGGTCCAGGGAGGGGGGAGGCGAGTCGAGATTGGCTGTGGTGGTGTTCAGGGGGGTGCGAAGAATGGTTCGGGCGGTGGTGTTTACGGACACGAGGAACTGGCGGGGGAAGAAGGAGAACTCGCATTGTGTTTGGTTGAATAGGGCGTATTTGAGGGGGCCGGCGGCGATGGTGAGGAAAGAGGTGTTGGTGTAGGGATTGTGCACGGCGGCCCAAGCGGTGAGGTTCGAGAAGAGGGGGCCTTGCCAGGTGGCGATGGGGTAGAATTCGAAGCTGTAGTTGTTGGGGATGGTGTTGGGGAGGGTCCCAGTGAGGGCCCAGATGTTGGGGATGGTATTGTTGTCGCCTGGGACGTGAGAGATGAAGTTGAGGGCGGAGGAGGTGTTTTTGATGCATTTTACTGTGGTCTCGTAGCCGGTTTCGTGGAAGGAGAGGGTTTCGGTGAGTTGGGACTCGAGGTCGAGGTGGGTGAGGCCCGGGGCGGAGCCGACGCCGTGGCCTACGCCGTAGGTGCGGCCGATGGAGGCGTAGCCGGAGCTGTCGATGGGGAGTGGAGATTGCGAACTTTAGGTGCCCTTGGGGCTGACTTCGGCGACTGCGGCGCGGAGGAGGTCGTCGTTGAGGGTAGGAACGGGGCAGTTCGTGTGCAGGCCCCCGCTGGTGATGTCGGAGACACAGAGCTCGAAGTGGTTCCATACCTGCGCAGAGTCCTCGCGGAACTCGAATTGGACATCCCAGATGCCACTTGATGAAAGAGAGAATCTGGCACCCTGGGCTTTGAGCTGGCAATTCTGGGTTGCGCCAGTCGGTGTGATGGCGCCGGATCACAGCGCTGCAGGGCCGAAGGAAAGAATCGAAACGATGAGTGTGATGGAGAGAAATATCGGAGGCAGACTGAAATCGAAGGATCCGGAACCGAGATATGCCCAGAAAGCGAAGCTGTCGAAGCTCATGGGCGCTCGGGTGAGCTTCCGTTGCGCATAGTGGCCAATAATGCATCGAAGAACGTAGAGGTTACCGATCCCTAGCACTGAGGCGATCACCTGGACGATGAGAGCAACGGTCGCATTTCCGTTATTGGAGAAGTGGTAGAGGGCCCCTTGAGTTGTGCTGTCGCGGAATGAGACGAGGAGCACGCTGAGGAGCAGTTGCGCCAGCGCAAGGAGAACATGATGGAATTTCTCCCACCACGTCGCGAACAGTATCGGCCTATATACCGGGACATAGGCGCCGAGGGGCCGCATCTAAAGCAAGGTGTGTCGGCGGTATGAGCGAAAATAATGATCGGTACGAACGAAAAATGTGGAAAATTGACGCCAGGCTCCCATCCTGTTTTGTCGATTTCGTCGAGAACAAGGAAACAGGATCTCGTAATCGGCAAGTGGGCTGAAATGCCGGTGGCTGTTTTCGTGGCGTCCATGCTGCAGGACCATGCCGGCTTTGTAAGACAGCGCTGTGATGGGTGATTGGAACGGGCTATGGGTGGCTGCGTGTGTTGCGCACACAACGTTGCAGGTCGCGATGAAGTCGGTCGATTCTTGGTGCGGATTGGTACCCCAAACCACCCCCTCGCACTCGCTAATTGGCTACTAGCATTGTCTCGGTACGTATCAGGTATCAGCTCCACTGTTCAGGGGCAACCTGTAAGGCAAATAAAGGGGTTCCAAACAATACTAGCCTAGCTCCGTGCATGGAAAAATGGTCTTTCAAATTGATAGCCACTGCAGAACCAATTCTAGTTTCCTCAAGGTTCAATTCTTAGACATCAAGTGCACAGGTGCAGGAAGCACGGACCGGCATTAGGAAACCACGGCCGGGTGCCCATCGCCGGCCGTGTAGCCTCCCGCTCAGTTTCTTTGATAGTTGCTGACCACCCAATCAACAAGTGAGCTATCTCGGTGACAAACGGAGGCATTTATCATCATGGAGTCGAGCTCAGGGGGCTGGGCACATGTTGAGTCATTGCTGGGCTTCCAATTAATTCGAAACGGGGCAAACTGCTGTGTCGGGCGGGTACCTGCCCTGGGCTTCTCAAGAGCTCGCTGTGGGCCTCTCCCGGATCCAACATCGCAAACGGATATCGCTCTAGGCTATAAGAGAAGGTAATGGAGCCTTTTTGCGACCATTTCAGTGATGAGTTCCCAGAAGCAAGATAAATAGCACTCCCGCCCGGCCCTGTCCATCGTCTAGTGTCCTGGCCCGCAAGTCCTTGCTCTCCAAATCCCCAGTTGCTCCTTCCCCCTCAGCCCTCTCTGCCAGTCTCAAGAAGCCACTAGCATAATGGCGGCAGCTGCCTCCGAAACTGGTGCTACACTCACCAGTCCTGGCCGGCTGCGAAAGATTGATGTCCTTCGCGAGAAGAATATCGGCCAGTATCTGCCGCTCCCTCAACTTATTGCGGTGGGAGATCAGAGCTCTGGAAAATCTTCTCTCCTTGAGAGCATCACCGGAATCCCTTTTCCCCACGGCCAGGAACTGTGCACCCGATATGCGACGCAAACCACCCACCGTCGCGACGAGTTCCAGCGCATCGATGTTGGCATCATCCCCGCCCCCAACGCTTCCCCGGAGTGCGCGGAGAAACTCAAGGCCTATTATCGGCAGTTTGAGTCGGACAAGGATCTTCTCAAGCGGTTTCCAGAGCTCTTGGATGAGGTACGTTACCTAAACTTTTTGTGGTCTCGACTCCGCTGATGTACATTGTTCGGATTAGGTCAACGGCGCCATGAAAATCCGAACCAAGACGAACCCAGTCGGTGATACCTTCTCCGAAGACGTCCTCAAGATTAAGAAGTGCGGCCCCAACGAAGAATATCTGACAGTCATTGATGTGCCTGGCATCTTCCGGGCAACCGCCGACAACATCACCGGTAAAGACCGCGACCTGGTCAAGAACATGGTGAAGCGCTACATCAAAAATGATCGCACAATCATCCTTGCTGTCATCCCCTCCAACGTCGATGTGGCAACCCAGGAGATCCTCGAGTTAGCCAAATAGTACGACAAGACTGGCGATCGGACCTTGGGAGTCCTCACCAAGCCTGATGCGGTGACGGAAAGAAGCCAGAAGTTGTCTGTGTGCAACTTGGTCCTGGGAAGAGAATGCATCTGACTCTAGGTTCCTACGTCTTCAGAAACAGGGGCGGCGATGATGATGACAGTAACGTCGACTTCGCGGACCAGAAGAGGATGTTCATGGACGATCCGTGGAGCACTCTCCCTCGCGAGCGCGTCGGTGTTGCGGCATTGCGTGAAAGGCTGCAGGAGCTCCTCGGCCAGATCACTGACAAAGCTTTCTCCGGGCTACTCAGTGAGACCAAGGGCCTACTCAAGGCCGCATAGAAGGATCTATACGCACTAGGACCTCCCCGAGACACCGAGCGAGAACAGCAGGCTCATCTGGTGAGGATTGCTGGCAAGTTTCAGGAGTTTGTTCGAGATGCCCTAGCAACCAACTACTCGCACGATGACGCCTTCACCAACAAGGATCTACGCCTCATCACAACGATTCTCAATCTCACCGCAGACTTCAATCGCGACTTCCACAGCATGTCACACAGCCATTCCCTCAAGACTGTAGATAAGGACGACTTTTCTTTCGGCGACACAACTCCAGTCAGCTGTAAATCTGGCGGTATAACCTGCTCTGTGGCGAACGATGCTCTGATGGAGTATCCTGAGCTTGAGGAGTTTATCCCCACGGATTTGGCAATCGATGAACCGGCTGAAGACATCATGGAATGGATTGGGATGGTGCGACTTGGTTCGCACGGCATGGAGCTAGGGACTTTTGGCCCGACCATGCTTGCCAATGCTTTCCATGAGCAGTCTCAGAAGTGGCCTGCCATGACGGAGCAGTACATCGGCAAAGTCATCTTGACTGTCCACCGCTTCTTCCACAAAGCCTTGGAGCTCGCATGCCCTGAGCCCCGTATACGCGAAAAGCTCAAACCAATAATCCTCGACGAGCTTCTCGACAGATACAGCGAGGGAAAGAAACAAGCCATGACGCTTGTTGCGATTGAGCGAGAAAGACGACCATACACGCTGAGCGAGGTCTTCAGTCAAAACCTTCAGGCGTCCCGTGGTCGACGCATTGCCAACGCTTTGTATTCCAGTACCAGAGTCGCCTCAGGTATTCGAGTCGTGGATCACAACAAGATTGAAACGGCAATTACGAACAGGAGCAATGACATCTACGAGAAGGAGGACATACACGACATCCTCGAGTCGTACTACAATGTCGCTTGCAAGCGGTTTGTTGATAACGTCTGGCATCAGGTGGTCGATCATGTCCTTATGTCGGGGCCCACAAGCCCGCTTCGACTATTTTCGGAGCAGTGGGCGTTCAATCTCGACATCATGAAGATGGAACTGGAGGCGGGTGAGTCTCGTGGAGTGTCTGAGAGGCGTGAAGCCCTGAGAAAGAGAATTCGGGATTTGAAGGAGGCTATGGATGTTCTTCGATGAATACTTCTCGAGTTGTGGAGAGAGAGGGGGGGCAACTTGTGTCTGGGCGGCGCTTCTTTCCCCCAACTGCTGTGATTCTGAAGGGCTTGGGTTGCGGTTTGTTTGACTGGATAGTTAGGTATAATTTCGTAATGGGGTACTCAAATTGCGATACACGTGGTCGGGCTTACGCCTAGGATCTCACCCGCGCCTGTGATACATTCGAGCCCATCAGGGAAGCGCCGGGAGCGCGAAAAATGGGGCGCGATCGGCATTCCGTAAAATCGATCGACATCTATATAAAGCAAGTCACCGCCCCGATGCTCCAACGTCTTGTCAACCTCATCAACACAGTCCCCCCACGTTACATCCCCCTCAACCCGTCAACATGCTCCCTACCGTCCGTCCTCTTCTAGCTAGCATCTTGCTGTGTGCCCTGGCAGCGGAATCTCTTGGCGCAGCCGCTCCGCCGCCCCCGAAAGGCCCTCACCCCGGCCCCCCCACCCCCATCAGCAAAAGAACCGCGCAGGAGATCGTCACCAAGCTAAACCTCATCCCGAACACCGAGAGGGGCTATTACGGCGAGACCTTCCGCGACGCAGACAACGTCACCTCCGCTTCGAGCCCCAACCGCTCGGCCAGCACCGCGATTTACTACCTCCTCGAGGGTACCGACGGCCACTCCCGCTGGCACCGCGTCGATGCCGTCGAGGTGTGGCATTACTATGCGGGCGCGCCGCTGACGCTGGAGCTCTCGCGGAATGATGGGTCGCCGGTCAGGGAGGTCAAGCTGGGCCCGGATGTCTTTAACGGGGAGAAGCCCCAGGTTGTCGTGGGCAAGTGGGAGTGGCAGCGCGCGAGGAGCTGGGGGGATTGGACCCTTGTGGGGACGACGGGTGAGTGCTTGAGGCGATATTATGCGGCGCTAATGTGCTGTTCTTTTCGTTAGGTCTGGTCTGGTCTGGGGTGGTTCGTTACTGTGACCTGACTTTGGAATCGCTAACATTTTGGGAACTTGTAGTTGCGCCGGGGTTTGATTTCGCTGGGTTTGAGATGCCGGAGGATGGATGGCAGCCTACTGCATGAGACTAGGAGGACTAGTGGGGCTATCTGGACTGGGAGACTGGTAACTGATGGGCCTTTGAAGGTTGATTTGCATTCGTTTGGGTTGGTGATTGGTAAGGCATATAATATTCGTAGGTAGGTAGTAACTAATTCAAGTACGGATACATGGTCAGGTTTCAAGTCCTAATATCGAGCACCGTGGCAAGTCTAGTGTAATTTCCTCTCTGATGCCGGTTTGGAGACGACATCGGCCGCAGGGGAGACAACCTTCAACTCCTTCCCCTTTCCACGCATCCCGACGGCGGGATGTCAGGAGCTCTACCGCGTTGAATTGTCACATACGACCATACCCACTGGAGAACTCGGGATCCCGTCCGCTCTCCCATAGATAAGCCAGCGAGGGCCAGACTAGTAGTTGGGTCGGTGACGACCAGCGAATCCCTGGTGTTGTATGTTTTTTACTCATCGTGGTCTTTTTACCCCTTTTTGTTTTGACCACGCCCGCCTCGTCATGAACCGCCATCTCTACGGCACCCCCTACGGTCTACCTCTCGGGATCTCAACGCGGACTCAATATGCACGTACTTCGTATTATGTCCCCAACCACATCCCCTACTTGAAGCAGAGCTTGTCCACCCGAATCATCGACGACGAGCTCTTCCTGCGCACCGTGCACACAATCGATAGCTTTGACACTTCGGACGCGGCGCTGCAAACTGTCATAGACAAAGGGTACGTCTGCCGTCGTCTCATTTTCGTCGCCCTGAAGAGGCCGATACCTTGGGCCATCACAAACACCGCCGTGGGTGAAGGAGAGAACCCGAGTGAGACCCCCTGCCTAGGTACCGATCTTCACCGAATATTGAGATCTCGTCCGATTCTACCGGGTATGTACAACGGACTACTCCGCGACCATCGAGCGGAAGAGTGCCCTTGAGAGGAAGGGAGATGGTGGTGGCGGTGGCGGGATATCTCGTGCATGAGGAGCCGGCAGCAACCTCAGCCTGGACTTGAGCAAAAGGGCTGGGCAAGAAAGGGGACATTGGAGGGAGCGTCTTCCCTACCCGTGAATGTGTGAGGGAGAAGTGACTGGCGGCAGGGGCTAGGGCGGAAGTTGTTGCGTGTGGGTGTGGTAGGCATATCGAATTGATTTTGTGGTATGATATCTGAATGAGGTAGTAAGCTTCTGGTATGATAACCGGAAAAGGCACGAACTTCTTACATCGGATTAAGTCTTCGCAACACCTTGCTGCATTGCCGAAGCCCTGATGTAAGCAAGATCTTGAATTTACGTCCGAGATGGAGCATCATTCCAGGTTAGGTACCTTCAATTTCTTGCCTCCGTCTACTTGGTTTGGCTAATCTTCCGCTTCTCGCCATTCTGCTAAAACACTTACCCAATAGACCGTATCTCGATGATCAGAGCCCACAACCTGTGTCAACGAGTTAACACAACCCTCCAGCATTTCAATAGCCTCCTCGCGGCGTCCCATGCACATCTTCGTTCGTGCAAGATGACCAATGTTGTCCAACGTTTCGTAGTGATTGGCTCCGTAGTGCGTATTTTGACACTCTATTGTCTGCGTCAGCAACCTCTCAGCCTCTTCCCACTGGCCTTTCCTCCGGTGCCACACCGCCATTCTCGCCATGGCTTGTAATGTGACCCTGTGATCAATTCCAAGTTGCAGCTTGCTCATTTCCAACGCCTGAACATCCAACTTCTCCGCTTCTTCGTCCCGACCTAATTCCTCGTACAGCCACGCGAGGTCGAGTATGCAGTCGATAGTTTTGTAATCATCGGGCCCGAGCCTTTCCTTGCACAGTTCAAACCTTTGAACATACACCTCTTCCGCCTCAGCCCACCGACCCCGGTGCCAGTGGATATCACCCAGGCCTCTGAGAAAGAATACCTTCCTCTCCAGAGAAACATCTTGGTTTGTCTCCATATACTCCCTTATATCGAGACACAATTCCTCGGCTTTCTCCCACTGACCGGAATTGCAATAAGCTGTTACTAAATTCGCATGGTTCGACAGAATTCTGACCGCATCGGCCCCGCCTTCCTTATTCCCGTACCGCACCGCTCGGTTATAAAACACTGCAGCTTCCCGGTGCCGTCCCTCACTCATTAGGCAGTGTCCATACACAGACGACAAATAGTAGTCATCATCCTCGCTGACATGCTCTGACTCAAGCAAGTGGTGAAGGTGTGACACATATGGCTTCCATTGATCTCTATTGGTTCGTTGAACATCGATCATCAGCCCCAGCAATCTCGTCGCCGTTTTGTGTGTCCAGATAGGCAGTTCCCCTTTACTTCGCAGCCAATTTCGGGTGGCCAAATGAACTAACCGATGAATGGTGATAGCTGAGTTTGCAGGCCGTTTTCCAATAAACGAGTAGGCTTGTAGCGTGCCCATTGCGTCTATCTCCTTTTTCTGCGATGAGCCAACCGGGAGAAGCGGCTGCGGGATGTCCTTCGGTTCTACGCAGGCCATAATGCAGAGGTAGTCCGCTGCGAGGGGGTCTCGCTGTCGAATTTGCTGGAAGGAGATCAACCACGTAGTGGCCACTGGGTTGTCGACATCGTGATACCTCGTTTCGTCCTCAAAATCCTCGCTGAGGAGCTCGATGATATCCTCCTCCTGCTCTCCTAAAAGACACAGATAGTCCGCCAAATTGATTCCATTAGCATTGATGTATGCAGCTGCTTGAACAATGGCGAGCGGAAGGTAAGTGAGCTGCGCGAGTAAGGTCGCCATGTCTTCTTGCGTCCCGACGCCCTTCTCAACCAAATGGTTCTGTAGTAGCTCACTGCTCCCGGCCTCGTCCATCTCTGACAGCTGGACCATATTTTGGCCGGCAAGCGCCAGCGCGGCCTTCTTGTCGCGTGTTGTGAAGATGATGGAGCCTCGGTTGCTTCTGGGGAGGTAATCAATCAAACGTCGTGTCCCGCCCTCCGGCTTATCCAGCCACATGCCAATGTCGTCGGCATTATCAAACACCAGGAGCCACCGACCAACAGCCTCGCTACTCAGATGGGATTGTAAAAGCCCCTTCACATCGACATTGGGCTGTTCGCATTCGGATACGCCGAGTGTCTGGGCAGCATTGAGGTAGGCTTGTTCGAGAGCTTCTCTACTCGTGGCAGGCACCCAGATAATCGAGCAATCCGGCTGTTCGTCCCTGAGGCGGCACAGTAACTCTAGCGCCAGCTGTGTCTTACCGACACCTCCGAGGCCCGTAATTGCAACCTTGGAAGTGCGATGTTCCGAGAAAAGCAACTGGCGGAGTCGCCTCAGTTCGGGCTCACGGCTGGTGAAGGACTGATTCCGTTCGAATGGTACCATCCATATGCCGCTTTTAGCTTCGAAAAAATCAGTCTCAGTACCCATCAGACACGCCAAGATGCATACCTGAAGGATCTCGGGTCTTCTCATTGCGGTTCGCGGCGTCGGCTATCTCCTTTCTGAGCCGCCGGGTGGCGTGTGCCCTCCCTTCGCCGTATATGAGCGGCATAAATATGCCAAAAATGCCCAGAAGGCAGTAAGCCCAGTCTTCCTCGTACGTGGTTAGCCTCTTTTCGGCCCACCTAAACCGCTCCTCGACACTGAAATCAGAAAGTAGCTCTCCCCGAAGGGCTGGAATGGCAATTCCAGTGATTTCGTGGATCTGCTGTTCCAAAGATCTTTTGTCGCCCAGCCGGTGGCCATCCTGTGTGAAGAACTCGACCGATACCGGAGCCAAAAGCTCCTGGAGTGTCCAGCCACGTGTGAACCATGTGTGCGATCGAAAGGCTGGCTGCTGGACAATATCTCGTTGCTGGTTTCCTCCCAGACTAGATGCAAGGATCCCTGAGAGGTAGACGTAACACTGGGCAGCGTTTTGATACCAGCGGAACATGGAGTTGATTGCCCTGGATAGCTCGTTGTTGTCCGACTTGTCGATGCAGCAAGTGTCGACCCAGAAGTAGCTCAGGCCATCGCGTCTTGCCTGGTCAGCGCAGAACCTGATCTTTTCCCAGCCGGTCTTGTGCTCCCCGGTGCCATCAACCAAGTCTCGGAAAGTGACCTCTTCCGTGTCTGCGCCCCATGTGTGTGACAGAATGGCGTACTCGGGTACATCCTGAACAAAGGACTTGGTCAGGTGAAACTCGCCGTCGCTAAATTGGAGGAGTCGCATGGCTTCCTAAGGGGTCTAAGGGATTTGCCATCAGGCGCCGCTGGGCGATTTTGATCCGATATTGATGTCGAGGGAATTGAGAGGGGTTGCCTCACTTCAGGCGACCGCGGCCGTGAGGCTCTGCGTGCCGCAGCATCGCCCAGCGCGACGGGCTGGGCGTGATTGGTGCAACAAGATGGCTGCATGATCGTCACGTGGAATGTCGGGTTGGAGGAGAGGCGCCCACGGGAATAGTCCGTCAGGTTATCTAAAACTGATGCGTTTTGAGATGGATTCTGAGTGAAAGTTACCCTCGCCACGTCTTTTCTGAGCGTGCCGACACAGATAACGTAGTGCGATGGGGACAATCGGGGGACGACGATGTACCCTACGAAGGAAGTCACGGTGTGTCACTGCAGGGGTAAGCAGAGGTCGAGCCGGCACCAGCCGAGAACCCCACCAAACGCCACCTGCAACTTTTTGGCAGGCCTGCGACCGTGACATCAACCCTTCAATTGCTTCGCGACTGGAAGCTCGGGTGGCATGGCGGGAGGTAAAAAGGCACGACCATCAGGGCCAGCGCCTCCGTCGAGGACGCTGGTGATTGACAATGGCGCATACACCATAAAAGCGGGCTTCGCGTCCGACAACGAACCGCGCATCATCGCCAACTGCATCGCCCGCGACCGCCACCGGAAAACATTCGTCGGCTCCGAGCTCGACAAATGCAAAGACTTCGGCGAGATCGCGTTTCGCCGCCCTGTCGAGAAGGGGTTCATTGTGAACTGGGAGGCGCAAAAGGAGATTTGGGACCGCGAGTTCTTCGACGACAAGGCGCCGCAGAAATGCGACCCCTCGGACACGCGACTCGTCCTGGCTGAGCATTCCAACTCGCTGCCGGCGCTGCAATCTCACTGCGACCAGATGGTGTTTGAGGAGTTTGGGTTCGCGAGTTACTACCGTGGTCCTGGTTGGTGCTCCCCTTTTCCTTCACTGCTCGCGCCCCATGCTAACCCATCCAGGGCCCGCCTTCAACGCATACAACGACGTCCAAGCGATCTTCCAAACCCCAAGAGCTCCCGACGCCGTGGTCGAATACCCCGCCGAAGTCGTCCTCGTCGTTGACTCCGGATATTCACACACTACCGTGACGCCAATAATACAGGGCCGACCGCTCCACCAAGCCGTGCGGAGGCTGGACGTTGGCGGGAAGCTGATGACGAACTACCTCACGCGACTGCTGTCCGTCCGGCACTTCGATATGCGTAACGATACATATGTGGTGAACGAGATGAAAGAGGCGGCGTGCTACATCTCTCTGGACTTCAAGGGTGATCTCGACAAGACGTGGAAAGGCTCTCGAGGGCAGAGGAAGCCGGACTACCTGACCGGCGCGGGCATTGCGAAGGACTACGTCTTGCCTGACTCACACACGCGATTCCACGGCGAGGTGCGCGAATACGAGCCCGGACTGACGGCCAAGGCTCGCAAAGGCACCATTTCTACTGAAGACATCCTGACGTTACGGAACGAACGCTTCGTGGTCCCGGAGCTGCTGTTCCACCCGTTAGATATTGGCATGCGACAGCCCGGACTTGGAGACCTGGTCATGCAGTCTCTATCCGTACTACCAGTTGGGCTGTGGCCTGGCCTCTTGGCGAATATTGTGGTGGTTGGTGGCAACTCTCTGTTCGAGAACTTTATCCAGCGGCTTCAGACCGAGGTTTTGGAGCGAGTTCCTGACGCTTGCATTGTTCGGGTGGCGCGCCCACAGGACCCTATCGTCAGCACCTGGGCGGGGGCGGCAAGTTTTGCTCAGCACGAACATGTCGAGAGGCTTGTAGTGACAAAGCAAGAGTATGAAGAGCACGGTTCTGCGTGGGTGGCTCGCAAGTTTGCTATTGGGCTGGGTGTTGACAGTGATACTGTGGCATGATCTATCAACGCTCTAACGCTCGGTAATACCAATTGCTCAGTGTCACATCATACCAACTCCATGTGGCATATGCGGTATACATCCCAATGGACGCATCCTTCGCGCTCCGAGTTCAGTTGCCGTTCAGCTATCATGTTTATTTCTGAGACACATTTATGAAAGAAAACCATGCTCAAACTTCCCCTTTCCCGACTCGTTATCGGTAAGTGCTTCAACGCCTCGCAGAAACCCCCAATTCTGACATGCTCTTACGCACACAGACCGCGCATCTCGGCCGAGTAGCTCTGGTCGACGCCAACCGAGGGCAAACTCGGTTCTACGTAGAACTGGCGCCGCTTACTTGGCGTTTTGCTGCACAGGTTCTTGGTATGGTGGTGGTGATGCCGGTCGGGTCTCGGCCGCCTCAGCGTCCTGCGCCGCCCTTGTTGCTACTCTGTACGGATGCATGTCCACCAAGCCCATGAAGAACAGCGCAAAACGCACCAGTCTAAGAGTTGAATGTCAGAATGCAAGGCCCGGACCAGTAAGGACGGTCAAGAAACACTGGGTGTATACGTACGCGGCGATGAGTAGCAATACAGCTGCTGGCTTGGACGCGTGGTGTGTGGTCCATGCTGCTACCAGCGAGGTCAAGCCGTAGGCAGATCCATTGGAAAATTCGGTTACTATGAGCCCTGCGGGGTGGATTGCAGTCGGTGAGGAACAACAGCACAACGCCATGAAATAGTCGCTCAAATATATGAGAAATATCTATGAATAGTCAGAGCTTTTGCCTTGAAGGAGCAAACCTCTTGGGGAAGAAACCTACATTCCTGATACTGACACGAGGACAGTCAACCAGCCAGAGTGCGATGACGCCAAGTATCGCGGCGATGGGTCGGATTGTGCAGTATATAATCTGGCGGTGGTGGATGGTGGAGGGAAATTGCTCCTGAACGGACGCCATCATCATCGTTTGTCTGTCTGTTGCTTTGCTGTTCTGTTCGAGACGTATCAAAAACTGAAGTTGACAAATGATGCATTGTTTGGGAGCGGAAACGTGCTCCCCAGCTCCTCATTATAAGGAAAGGTGCATTTTCGGGCACCTCTTGACTAGGCGGTCGCAGTTTGCGAACCCTTCGGATGGATGGGCGAACTGACGGAAAGAAGTCCTTGGCACCGTCCCCCTAACGTTGAAGCGCATCCGGACCCTACTGTCACGGCAGGCCATATTCCATTTGAAGGGGCACTTCCTGCATTCTCTGACGGCCTTCGAGATAGTCAACAGCTAAGGACAGCATTAAGTTACCAAACCTCGAGAGCAGCGCCTGAAAAGTGGTTGCGTTGGAAGAAGCTGCGATTTCCGTGTTAGCTGTGATGAGCCCTTCGCTCAAGCGTGACTGCCCGCTTTGTTTGGCAGGTGTGTTTGGTCATCTGCCACTGAGAATGGGAGGAAAACAGTCCGTCGCGTGCAGGGGTCTGAAAGCAATAACATATTCACACAGCCGAGATTCAGCTATCTACGCCTGCCTGATCGCCGGTAATGGCCTATAAGAGCGGATCTTGGATTACATGAGAGAATGTCTCTTTGCACTGTAGTCTCGGTCTCATTGCAATGTAACCCCTAAATTCCACCACACATAGCCCTAACCCTGCGCAATTCAAATGCCCCACTGACCATTGTCGCATGCCTTTCTCTGGACCTCATTCATTCGTAAAATTCTGCCTCGCAACACAACACACTCGCATCGCTCTCTGGTACCAGAAACAGCGGAATCATCGTCGCAAGGTACGTAAAATGATTGCGCATCTTTTTCTGGGCTAACTAGGCTTGCAGATGGCCTCGGAAGACCCGGCGCGCAATGCGCTCGATGGCGCTGCAACGTCTCTAGCAAGGCTCTTAAGAAGGCAACCAACTAGTAGAGGATTACGCAAGGAGCTATTCCGACACAACTTCACCCAAACCCCAACCCCTTAATGGAGTGTATTAGCCAGTTCACCTCCCAATACGGCATCCCCTACAGCCACGCACTCCTTAAACGCTACAACTATAAGGCTCTTCCTCTCGTCAAAGAAGACTTCCACCTATACTAGTGGCTGGCGAGAAGCCTTTCTGACAAGGATAACTACCTGCAGTATCAAGAGTTTAATAAAGTTACAGCTTTACGTAGTAGAACGCGAGGTTCCACGGCCTTTACAAGCAACCCTTACACCCCTATACTAACAGCACCGCTCCCACAGGGCAGCCAGGAGGTAATTCCGGCTACTCAGCCCTTTACAGTTACACTAGTAATATAGTTAACCTAAGTTAAGGAGTCTATAGAGGTAGCCAGTAGCTAACTACCCCTTAATCAGCTAACTAGAGGCCGTGGAGGTCGTGGAGGTCGTGGAGGTTATGGAAGCGCACGTGCAGGTGCGCGTGGAGGCACGGTAAGGGGTTCTATCCAACAGAACAGGTCTCAGTGGGAGGGTGTGGTCCTTAATGGGAGCCAGACAACTATTATAGGCGCTGGGGACGCAGCGTTAGTGTTCAGCAACCCCCCCAGAGGTAGCTCAAGGCCCTCCAGAGCCCGTGTGAATAGTATAACTCTTAGGGCCGCATCTAGAGCTGCATCTGGAGGCCACAAGGCATCGGCCACAGCCGGCATCACTAAGGCTCGCGCACCTCGCTCCAAGCGGTCCACAGCCACTGAGCCGAACCAGGGTGGTTCTAAGGCTTAGTCAGCGCTTTTTTCTCTGAGTCAGCAAGAAATAGTACGTAGTCAATTGTAATTTTATAGCGGAAAGGCCTTATTTCTGTGATTTTCGCTAGTTTCAATTGAAAGCGGTTACGAGAGCGATCGAGATGCGACCGTGGCTGCGACCGTGGCAATTGAATTGCGCGGGGTTAGGGTTATGTGTGGTGGAATTTAGTGGTTACAGTGCAATGAGACCAAGACTACAGTGCAAAGAGACATTCTCTTACACCTCCGCCAGCATTATAAACGTTAGCTCAACAAGGGGCCCACTGTTAGTGTTTCCATAAATTTCCACACCAAGCCGCAATCAGCAACACCCTTGACAAGCTAACGTTTA
>Ga0247760_1001115_pt1 | contig 26598 bp, 13 predicted proteins | sample UWRJL171409R4_FD_179936 | JGI IMG/M metagenome (GOLD analysis project Ga0247760, IMG submission 179936) | Plant litter microbial communities from Arlington Agricultural Research Station in Wisconsin, United States - UWRJ-L171-409R-4 | ecosystem: Environmental > Terrestrial > Plant litter >... | reverse complement strand
CTTGCCTCGCGGGGGCCTCGCGCCTCTCCCCCCCCCCCCCCGGCGCGGCCCCGGGGGGGGGGGGGGGGGGGGGGGGGGGGTTCGCCGCCCAGGCTGGCTGGGCATTCATCTTCGGGCCCGGTTCCGCCGGTACTGTCAAGGGACCGCTTGAACAAAAGGGTCCGGATGGCCAGGTGTATGCGGCAACGAGCAACCGCGCCGAGCTTCGTGGCGTCATCGCCGCGCTCGAGTTTCGCGTGTGGTGGGGTGAAGGATGGGATCGTCTGATTATTGTCACCGAATCCGAGTACGTCGCCAACGGTGCGACGGTCATGGTTGCGGAGCTGGGCAGGGTGCAACTGACGCACGTCGGGGGGGCACGCCCGTGGCAAATAGAGACTTGTGGGAGAAAGCTGAGCGAGCTGATGGGAATCATGGCTGAAGGAGGCTGCGAAATCAGCTTTTGGCGAGTCCCAAGGGCTAAGAACACCGGGGCAGATCAGGCTGCCAAGGCCGCTGATGAACGTGGTGAAATCAAGATAGCGGTGCCGTCCCCCATGGTGTAGCTGTTTAATGGTATATGTCTGAGATTTTCGAGGGAAGAGAGCAGGGCAACCAGCATTGGGCTTTTCCTTTTGACAAGCGAGAAAAAAGTAAAAGAGGAAAAAATGCAAAAGGAAACGCCCTTTCTACCCCTGCAGCCTCCCAGAGAAACTTTGCATTACCACCATTGGCCAATTCAGCATCTTCCAAGCTCCTCCAGTTATCAAGCGATGGCAAAGACAGTATACGCTCCATCCCTCCCCAAATAACCTGCTTCATCCCGCCCTCAACCTTGTACACCCGCCCTCCCAGCTCCGCGACCTACTCTCCTTAGCTAATATAGGCCCAATTTAGCGAACAACCCCGAAATTATGCTCATTTTAGGCTCTCCGAGATAGTCGAACTCAGTACTCACCTGTCAACCAAGACATCGGCGGCTTTAATTAGCCGCTCTCTTTCCAGCCCGGCAAAAACTCCCACAAGGATGAAGAGGATGAGAGAGGTAGCCCAAGTTGCCTGAAGATCGGAGCTTCAATAGGTTAGGTCTGAGCGGGGTTACAGCTATACACGACCGCGTACATGTTCTCTGTTAAAGGAACGAAAGTCATTGACAGGGCGAGATCGTCGGCCAGTCATATCCCCATTCAAGCTAAACATGCTGCAGTAATGTGAACAGAAGATATATTATGTGGTCTGCAAGACCTTCTGTACTAGGCCTTCTTCCTATCTAAAAACTAGGCATTGCTAAGTCGCGCACTGTAACGCAAGGGCGTTGTGGGTGAGGGGGGTAGAGGAGTGGTCTCAGTCAAGGCGGTTAGCGTAAGGTTAGGTAGGGGTTATTAGATCAATTGGAACGTGGCCTTCCTCTGATCGGAGGGCGGCCACCAGCCTTATTATACTAGATTATAGGCTCCGGATCCGGCAGCTTCTATTCCGTCAAGTACGACAACGTTCCGGATCCGGATTCCGGATCCGGCATCCCGCTTCCGGCCGCAACCTGCATCCGGCTACATCCTGCGATTAGGCCTGCGGCGCTTTGTATTCAGAAACGACTTCGAACCGTACTGAACAGAGGGAGGTCTTGTTACAGATACCCTTTAAGTTCCATTACCATTAGGAGCATTACCCTCTGAACCACTATGGATAGTACTATTACTACATACCACTAACAATCAACCCCCTGAAAATCACCTACGTCCACTGGAATTCGACCCCCTACAGTAATTATTACTACTAAATACGCCATTTTTACAGTAGGTACGTAACCTATATAGTAGGTTAAACCTTCATCATAACTCTTATACCATTAATTACTTACTAACAATCCCCCAACTCCCTTACAAACCCGTTGTCACGGCACCAAAGGACGCAATGCGTAAACACCACAAAAAGTAGAACGTTGTGCAGTCGGGGCACTGCACCGTAGTCCTTCTACATCTAGCACCACAGGCAGGTACTGTACCGTGACATCCAAGCTCTGTTAATCCAATTTAGGGCCCTCCAGATCCCTAACTTTCTTTACAACTTATAGGCAGTCACAAAGCGCCTTAGTAACCCTTTAAAAGTTACCCTTTTGTTGAAATTACAGCCCAGTTGCCCTGTAGCTACAGCACCTTTAGGTGCTGTAGCCTGGTTGATCTACTGCCCTGGGAGTGCTGTCGACTACACTATGGCGGAGTGCAGTCACCACAACTATGACGAGTTTGTTGTTATGGTCCAGGGGGGCTGCCAAGCCCCCTGGACCCACTGGAACCCACTGGAACTCATTAGAATCAACAGGGAGTTCCGGGGGCTCCACCACCTGTAGGCCCCAAGCACTATTCCTTCTGTAGTATAGTCTTTCCTTTTGTATCCTAGGGCCCTCACCCCCTGTAAGATTGACCCACACCCACTGAGGGCCCTATAAAGAACTATCTCCTCTCTCGTCGTTGTTACTTGACTCTTTTCCTTTTTTCTACCTTAAGCAAAATAGTTTATATATAGCCTTCAGGCAACCTTTCTGACCTCCGTGACCGCCGTGTAAAGCCTACCGTAGTCACCTCATTACAGGGCATAGACCCCTGTATTTCTGCTTATCACAGCAGGTTGGTCTGCTGATCTTAGCTTCCTTTGACTCTGTCTCAGACAGTCATCGTACCCTCAAAGCCTTCCGCTGCGCCCGTTACAGGGGACTCACCCTCTGTAACCCCCTGTACTAGAGCTCACTGAGACCAGTCAGGTCACACAGTTTAACAACAGTGATTACCTTTTTACTAACACACCTGGGTATTAAGGTGGCCTTAGTTAGATTTATCTTTAATTTTACGTTTTAATTCTTTTATATTTTCCTAATATTAGTCTGGGTTATATCGTTCCTTAAACTTGAATCAACGTAGTAGAATAGATTATTATAGCTTTGGGAGGATGACGGTGTATTTAGGAGTATGTGTAATGAGAGTGGAGAAAAGGAAAAGCTGAGGGTGATTATCCTTGGGGATACGGTTGTGTAAAAGGGGGACGGTTTCCGGTGGACTATGTCGTTCGATCGTTATTTTAATTTTTTTGAACTTTTGCAGTCTAACTAAGCTGGAAACATAGGAAGCAATATCGGGCTTGGAAATAGCTGGCTTGGGTATGAGCCAGTTTCTGGGAAGTTGCGGTGCTATTTTGCATCTAGAGGCCATTTTCTTGACTCTCTTCAACTAGGTAGTCTCGAGTCAAATCAACAAAGTTGGCCGAGCGTTGCAGATGTCTCTGTATAATATTCCTTACATTGACTCCCCGGCGACCGAAATCACCTCGGCGTACAAGTTCTCGACTGTAAATTAAAAGCACAAGTTGCCTGGTGCCCGGAGTCATGCCATCAACCACCATGGATTCCTACAAGCCTTTTTTTACATATCGAAGAAATCCGTGCGGCAGCCGAACAGGAGAATTTGGATACCCCAACAACGGGAGCGACGAGCCAGCGAGCAATCTTGACTCTGCTTGGACGGGACTGGTTTCGGCGCATCTGGGTAAGTGCGCAAGACAAAAAAACCAAGCACCTGAACGATGATTAACAGTCGTCATCATCCCCCACGGCGACATCGATTTCAAGCGGGGACCCTTCGGCCATGCGCAGACGAGCATCTGCGCCCGCGGCAGAGACCAGGTCTGACACCACATGTTCCAGATAGGCCCTTCCAGATTGACAGCAGGCTGGGGGCGGCTCGAGGACACGGGGCGTGCTGCTGAACAAGCTATTCTTGTGCCGACTACATGCTGTCACCACCCACTGCCTCCCCGACCAGCAAAGTTACTAACGAATCAGTATTGTTCAAAAGTGCATAAAAGCATAAGGAGAACCTGCTGCTCACCATTGCAACATGACTGTCTGCTATCACAACAGCGATCGCAGCATCCAATACATTTCACAGCCTACTAGCACCCAATACTACGAGACCTACGATTACGCCATCGTCAAACATGAAGACCCAGCTCTACTTGGTCTTCAACCTCGTCGCCCTAGCAGTCGCGCTCTGCCACGTCCGATAATCCTGGCACCGCCCGTGACGTTCTCAACGTGCTAGAAGCTCGTTGCTGTCAATGCCGATTCATCACCGACATCTGCACTTCGGACTGCGACTGCATGTCTGGGGCTTGCTGCCGGGGAAGGTGCAACAGTCCCGCTTGCCTGCGCGCAGGGGCGTTGAAAATTGGTACATACCTAGGTACGCGTAGGTAGGTTCATTGATTATCCCGGAGCTGAGAAGAATCGAGATACTAAGTCTAACAGAGTTGTGTCTCGTGATGATCAAGGGCTGTGAGACTTCAAGAGCATATATGGGTCTAGCCAAGTCTATGTCTTTGCTGCGGAGCGGAAGAGTGCATCGGAGCCGTGCATCGTGGAAGTCAGATAAGAATTGACTGCTATATGAATCCTCGAACTAAAGACGGGGATTAACGTAGCCATTTTTATTAACTTGGGGTGAAGTGCTCCTATACATATATTGTTCTCATGTTTATGCACAAGCCATGTGGGTCTTGCTGTGGTGTTTTTTTGCATCCTTCGTTTGGGCACGAGGCCTGGGCTGCCTCTCGGAATTTGCGTTACGCCGATATTATGGCGCTGAAACATCCCATCCCCACTACCAGCCACCCAGTGCGCTTCCCATAGATATGACCAAGATCTAGTCTTGAAATTAGCAATTGATCTGTTTTACCATCCATAAACTTAGTACCCAGTCACAATGTACATTCCCCGCGATGCATACCGTCCCCGAGTAATCGACTACCGCCAATCGGAAGCCTACGTACAGGCCCCCCGGCCGGACCAAACCGCCCTCCTGTCGCGCGTCAAACGCGAAGCACAACGCTGTGTGAGATATGCGATTTCTCTCTCCCCACATTTGAGGACCGTGAGCGGCACATGGCAGAGACACACCACTGCGCGTGCCCCGAGTGCAAGGGCTACATCCCACCCGGGTGCGTGTACGAGCACTACACGACGTTGCACGATGATATCCCGTGGAATGACCACTATATCAATGCTGGAGACAAGGACACGCTACTTGCAGCGCGCCCGTGGGCTAGAGAGAGGTTCCAAAAGATGCATCCGCAGCGGGATATTAAGGAATGGTTGGGGTTAGGTGACGGGGAGGCTCGATTCAAGTCTGAGGGTGAGGTGGCGGAACAGGGCACCATCATGAGGGAGGGGGAGGAGGGAAGGAAGGAAGGCTAAAAGCTGGCTGGATTTGGTACCGCTTCTTTGTCTTTTTCTCGCTCATTCTAAGGTGAAAAAAAAAAAAAAAAAAAAAAAGACCAGGTGGCAGGGTCGACTTCTAATCTACATTTCTGCAAGAGAGTGGTTTGCCCATCATGTATAAGATATAACTGTGACCCTCCGTTATTCACCCTTTGATATGATTCTTCGCGACGGAAGTGTGAATACGGATTCAGGTAGAGAAATTGCTAGGAGACTCTTCTCAACATCTCAATATATCTTGGCCTATCTGCAGTGGACAACGGACTCATTCGCACATCCCCCTTGCTTTCATCGGGTTGCCGCCTCCTCCTAAGCTACCTATGTATCTTCTCTGTATTCTCCAATTCTCTACATCATGGGAATAAGTCCTCCGCCGTCAGCTTGAAATCCTACTTTTTCCACTTCCCGTCCACAATCACATGCTCGATGTCTCCCACGCTGGCGTGCAAAAGTACCGCCGCGACGGGATCGTTCCATCCGAGCAACGAAGACGAGTTCCCGTTCCACACGACGACTGTTACCCCGTTGAGGCGGTGCTGTCATTTTGAATCCTCTTGTATATTTTAGTAGCTAAGCCGCCTAATAACTAATAAACATGGTTGCATACAACCGGCGGCTGGGCTGGTAAGAAAATTAAACAATCTTCCACGGCCACCTTAGCAGCGATGCCGCGCTATTTCCCTATATCGTACTCTTTATCGCTATCGATTCCCCCGTATTTTCTCCCGTATAAACCCTAAATCTCTAACTGATGAGACAACGGACTGATCGAAAATGGAAATGCGGAACATGACTCGGGAGGACAACAACACGCTTTTGCAAACCCAGGTATTCCGCGTCGCATAAAATATCACCATGGAGCTTAATTCTGCTGTGGGTTTGCTCCCTTTTTCTTCCCGCACAATCATCTTCCCTCTGTCCCCCTAGGTAGATCTTGCTTAAACCTCCTCGCCTTGCTGTTACGATCGCAACTTGCACACCACCATTATGAGACCTGAAGCGTTAGTCTCGGCAGTATGCCTAGATGAAAGAGTACCTCCTAGATAATATCTCGGAAGAGGCACCGTTCGGTCTCGCAACTTTCCAAACAGCGCTCAACGAGGTCTTTTCCCGTTCGCGAATACCCCTGGCAGCTAGGACGGTATCGACCCTCACGGATACAACCCCAACCTCTTGCAGATGGAATAGGCATATATCCGAACTGCCCATCAGGGTACGCGAGTGGATTAAGGAGCAGGAGCGCAGCGACAGGCCAAGCAAGGGTCTATTTGCCGTCTTCAATAAACTTGCTCCAGGTTATAAAAGTAATTACGCAATAAACTCTGTAACCTTTTCTAGCCCCCTTAAAGCTTCACGGCAGCCACGATCTTCCCGCCCGCCGGACCTTGCAAGAAAACAACTGCTTCATGTCCCCTCGGCAAGCCGGCATTCGTCATCGGAAGCGGCAGCGTCACATTTGCGCCCCTCCACTCGCCAACTCTCACCAGCTCCGTCACGACATTCTGATGCTCCAGCTTCTTCCCCTTATTGGTACCGCTCTTGACCTTGACCGTCTGCGGCCGCGGGTCGTACACGGCCATCACAACCTCGAAAACCTCGCCTCCATCTCCCTCCTCCACCACGACCCTGTCCGAATCGATCCTGAGGGCACTTTCTTGATCGTTGATATCGAGATAGACGGTCCACCCTAGATCCCCATTCCCGGCACGCGACCGCGTAACAATCCCCTCCATCTCCGCCTTCCCTCCCGCGCCGGGACCATGAACACTCCCGTTCCCCACCACCATAGGCGTGTACAGGTCTTTTCTTCCCCATTTTCTGGCATAGGCGCGCTGTCTCGCATCGCCCAGACGCCTATCGGCCAGGGTGTCTTTCCAGCCCAGGTGGTCGAACAGCGTGACGTTGTACGTCAGCAGGAGCACGTTGGGTCCCAGCTGCGCGGCGCCCTCGAGGATGGCAGGGATGGCCGGCGGGCATGCGGAACATCCTTGAGACTGGAAGAGCTCGAGGATGGCGAGCGGCTCGAAGGGGAGAAAGCATGCCGCCGTGTGTTGGTGAGGGGGGTGTTCGTGGTCGTGGTCGTCGGAGGCGTCGAGACTGACAGAGCAGACGAGGGGGGCAGGCTTCTTGCGGCGGAAGATTTTGTCAAAGAAGGCGGTTGCTGCGGCTGCCATTTTTCAGGTTCTTAGATAAAAGAGGTGAAATGTTTTTTTTTTTTTTTTGGGCGTTTTGAAGAGAGAGAAGAGCCGAAGTTGGGTGTTGGGTTGTTGATATGAAGTCAGATGGTTTGTATTTTCTGTCCAGAGTTGCTGTCTTGTTTAATCGAAGAGTACAAGAGTAGGAGGGGTTTATATATGTTGTTTTCCTCTTCATCGTTGGTCCTGCGAACGGGTGGTGTTTTAGTCTGAAATCTCCATGATTCCAAACCGGGCCTTGCAAGCAGCCCAAACTTTGAGGCTGTGCGTCGCAGCACCCGTGCGGCGTGGGGGCGGGCGGCATCGCAACCTTGGTTCTGTGCAGCGTCCGCTAGTGACGCGCGGCTGTGAGTTCAACACTGTCAGCGCCAGCAGGGGAGAAGGATGGGCACTGCAGCCAGCGGCCCCCTGCTAGTACTGACAATTCCAGGGCACTATGTAAGCAAAGCCGTTCTGAGGCAACTTGATTCCTCAAAATTTGGCCGCGACGACGCCCGTTGTGCGTTTTAGCGCGATCCTTTTGGCGCCTTTCAGCTGCGGGAAGGTTACTGGGTAGGCGGGCCGTGGGGCCTAAGGCTCCCACTGCCAGGGTAATGCCAAGCACTCACTCTCTCCTATTGTGTCACGGTAGCGACTGTGATTTTCCCCTTCCATCATCCCATTAGGGACTGACCGACAGCTCGAACGGTACCGGGCGGGTGCCCAAATGGCCACTTTTTGGATCCACCATTTGTCGCCTTCAAAGAAGCTGGAAGGTAAAACAAGTGTACCAGGCTCCGCCACGACGGATCGTTTAACATGAAAAAATATCGTCATCTAATCCACCTTTCTACTTTCCTCGCCATCGCGTCCGGACCGAAGCTCAGCTCCATCCTCCGTGCCGGTCCCCCTTGCTTATGCTACGGCCCGCCGGTAGGAACATAGACACTAGCAGTGTGCCCAGCTATTGACTGAATCTTGACGAAGCGTATGTTGCCTACTAAGTCGAGAGAAGTAATTAAATACTGCGCTGCGCTGAATTTGATGCGCACCGTCCGGATATGGTTCTTACCGTCTCCGTTGATGCTGCGTTTGACTAGCAGGGCCGTGCCGTCTTGGGCGAAGTGCGTGTGTCTAAGATGAGAAACACACTAAACGTAGAGTTGAGCTCGGCATGACTGCTTCCGCCATTTTGTCGTCGCTTTCGGTCTTGGTTTGAGATGTGATTTATGAGGTGGACTGAAAGGAAATGATGTCTAAGGTTTGCGGGGAGCTAGGAGCGAGCCGCTTACTTTGGGCGTAGGTGGTGGTGAGAGAGCGGTTAGTGATTTAGAGTGTTTTAGCTGTGCTGAAGTTTATGAAGATTTGACTGGATATGAGATATTACCCTTGGCGGGAGGTTGGTGAATATGACCTCGGAAGGAGTATCTAGGAAGTTGTCGACGATGCGGTCTTACGCGAAGGCAAGTGTATTGTATTGTATTGTATTGTATTGTATTGTATTGTATTGTATTGTATTGTATTGTATTGATTTCTAGGGTAGTCTCCCTAGTCTGTGCCAGGGCCTGACAGGCTACTACTACTGTGATTACATAACACCCCCCCGCTAGTTTGGGTTGTAGTTTTCCTCCGCTACCTTCTTACTGCCCTCTGGGCGGTTACGTATTAAGCACAATTTAATTCGGCTTTTAATCTCCTCTCTCTCCTTCGTAATAACGGTCTACTTTGGAATCCCAGGTCCCTAATCTTACAGTATTACAGTTCCTCCTTATACGTAAATCTGCCTTCCTAGCTAGCAAAGGCGCCCCAGGTCCCTTACCCCGCGGTATTCCAGTTCCAAACGTATAATTTATCTTTCGTTTCGAAAGATAAAGTAGTAATTAAGCATTAATTTGCTCTACTAGTACCTAAATAGCAACGGGCCGGAACCCAATATGCACAGGGTTAAAATCAGTTATTGGGAATAAATACACTGTACAGCACTTGTGCTGTACAGCAGCATAACAATGCTGTGCAGCCCGCTGCACAGCACAACAAGGCCCTGCAATAAAACCTCGTATTCTACCACGCTAAGAACGCCACAGCGCACTAGCGCCTCGGCACCTCGGCTTTCGGCCTCTGCCAGAAGCCGATGGGCCGATGGTCACAACTATAATAACTACGGCTCGCCCTCTCTTAGATAGAAGAAAAAAAAGCACTCATCCATCCTCTTCTCCATGACTTGCCACCATCATCATTGTGACCATAGCTTCTTCAACATCAGTCTCCAAAGGAGTCTAGTATATTATTAGTTTTGGGGGAAGCGTATGATACTAGCTTTTAAGAGCTAATCAATCCGGCTATATCTGCTACAAATCGGTAAAAATATTGCATACGAGGGGATAAAAGTAAAGAAATATTATAAAAAAGTATTACCGTTAATATGCGTACAGTACTAAGGGGGTATACGCGGGTTTTTAGCGGAAGGTATAACCAGGCTAAGAGTGAGTAAGGGTTAAAGATTGGTTTTTCCAGGGCTAAAAAACAGTAAATAAACGTTACCTTTAACGCGCGTATATTATAAAGGAAATACATGCGGGCCCCTAGCGTAAGGCGTAGCTAGGTTAAGGATAAGGATATCGAAGGGCCCTCGTGCGATTTTTAACCATGCGAAGGGAGACCCTTCTCCTTCTTACAACAAGTTTACAAACAAAGGTTTTCCCAACCAGGGCTAGGGCTCTGATTGGTCTGACCAACTTGGAAGATTGTTGAAAGAGAGAAGTGTATACGCGAAGGCAAGTGATAAACAGGCACCCCATTTTGTGTTCGTCCAGGGTTAGGGTTGCCCCGCCAAAATTCCATCCCATCTTTGACTTTGTGTGACTTCGCGAAACCACCTTCTCCTCTTACATCTCACGACTTCTTGTTCTGACCAATTAGAAGTCGCTCTCTCCAGCTTGCCCAAACCTCAACATAAATAACAAAACAAAACACCCTTTTACAACCTACGCTAGCCTGGTGGTTCCGGCAAAACTTCTATAAACTGACCTTACGGTCTCCCTTCCTCCCCCCCAAACTAAGGTCCCCCCAATGAGCGGTGCCTACTAATATAACGACTACGCAAAATACTAGCCAGCTTATGGCATCCCCCCCCTCCTTCTAACTACGATTCGTTTAGGGCTAGATTACTACGTACGTGGTAACGTTATTTGAAGATCTCGAAAGAGATAAAAAAGCGATAATAAAAGTACTAATCTCTTTAGCTTTATACTTTAATAACGGGTTAGTGTAGTTTAAAAAAGAGAGAAAGGTATATTGGGTAAATAAGCTTAAAACCGAAATTATAAACTTAGTATAAAGAGTCGTCGACCTATAAATAGGCCTGGCGTCCTCCTCGGAACTAATTTCGTAACTGGTAGTTAAAAAGACCCCTAAACAATTGGGCTTAAATTAGAAGCAGACCCAACCTGTACCCTTACACCTACCTTGCTACCTCCTAGGTATTTATTAGTAATTAATATTAGTATAAGCCCACCTAATAGCTAGCCCGGCTACGTAGGTTAGATATAGCCCCTTTACTATATAATTCCCCCCTTTAAGTGGTTCGAGAAGAACCTACCTTTCCGCTGTAACAAACTAACCTCCTGTCACAGTACCGTGATACTGCCTGCCTGTGGCTGCAGCTAGATGTAGAAGGACTACGGTGCAGTGCCCTAACTGCAAAACGTTCCACTTTTTGTGGTGTTTACGCATTGCGTCCTTTGGTGCCGTGACACCTCCCTAATATTACTAAAAAACCCCCCCCTAGATAGGAGGTTGTTTTTACGCCTTCCTGTAAATAATAAAATTAGGGACCTAAAGGCCTTGGAAGTTAGATTTATACTATACGTTAAGGCTAAAATCCAAAGTAAGGACTTTATTTTTATATTTATAGTAGCGTTAAAATAAAGTATATTCGTTAATTTAAACTAAATTTAGTAAAATCTACTAATTGTTAAAAACCTTATTATAAAATTAATAATATATTAGTATAAGTATATAATACTAAAAGTCCTAAGGGAACTTTAAACTATCAACGGAACCTATTTAATTACAGAACTCCTGGCGGAAAAGGTACTAGTAATTACTAAACAAAAACCTCTCCAAATGGTATTATCCAGGTATATTAAGTAGGATGAGGTTAATTAGGACTAAATAGTAACTTTGCCCGAAAAAGTACTGCCTAGCTTTTACTTATTTAATTTGGGGCCTGTTAAAATTATAAAATAAAAGGCCGAGGTTGTATAGTATATAAGCTGCTGGGATTATTATAGTAGGAAACCTTACGTTAAGGTACTTAAGTGCAAAAATTGCGGTAAATCCTATAAAAATTATAGGTATGGTACCGATCTGAGGCCTACGTATGTAAATTGCAGAGGCCCGTATTAGGCGGACTACTCAAAGTACCTAACCAAATTAATTATAAGAGAAGGAAGGGTATTTAAACCTACCGTAGAGTAATAAAAGGCGATTAGAACAGTAAGCGCTAAAGCGACGTTTACGGTTAAAACGGAAGAAAAGAAGTAGTAATAGGTACAATTTATACCGCCCCTCGCCCTTACCTATAATATTAGTAATTAGGGGCAGATTGTTAAATCGAAATTTAATTTAGGGGGTCGCGAATAACGGGATATAATTAATTATAATTAGCGCTAATAATACTAAGAACGTTGGACGAACCCTTTCCCCAGACCCCTTAATTTTAAATAAAATAGCTGATGCAAAGTAGTTTCTTAACGTAGGTTATTGCGAATATTATAATAGTAGACCCGGAGAGTTTAGGTATTACGATTACTGGACTTAATATAACGAAGATAAAGCTGTAACTAAAATAGGCTTGGAATATAAACCTTCCCTTATAACTAAAAAGGTATTATTTATAGTAATTAGCTTAACCAGGCCTAGGAGTACCTTATTACCCAACTTAAAACCTAAAAAAAGGTTGGCGAATGGAAATAAATATACGCTTTATAAAAGATATAATTACGATTTTTTAGTTAAATTACTAAAATTTGGGCCCAGTAATAGATAAGGCCTTATAAACGGCCTTTAAGTAGTAAGCTGATGTAATAACGTTACAAAAATAGTAGATTAGCTTAAAAAAGGGACGTTAGTTGCTTAAAACGTACTTTATATATAAATTATATATAATAATTGTTAATAAGCCGTAATATGCTAACGTGTGTGATAAGCGAGCGCAATAGACAAGCGAGTGTAACACTTTCTACTTTTCCACCACAACTATCCTTAATTACACAACCATAATACTAAGAAATAACTATAATTAAATTGGAATTAGATAAATTAAACGATTCTGCAGCCTCCTTACACATACATACATTATAGCCAGGTTTACCGTATACTCCACAGTACCGAATCTTCGTACGAAACCCCCCTATACCACTACCATTTTGTTATATTTCCTGGACCAATTACTTACCTATAGCCTTCTGATTTAGTAGATCCTATACCTTTTATATAGTAAATAACCCTTTAAGCCGTATATATATTTTTTTTAACTTTCCGTTACTTACTAAGCCTTTTATTAACCTTTCGTAATACTAAGACCTCCGTATATAGAAAAGTTACCTCGTATATAATAACTATTATACCTTTAATTAATTAATTTATAATAATTAATATTAAAGTTGGAAAGCTGCCCTAATAATTAGAAATTCGAATTTTGATAAATACTAACTACGAGGTAGCCTCTTAAGGGTTATATAGCGTTTAGGAGACCTAAGGTAGTATTATACCTAAGTTTAAGGCTAAAGGTATTAGGGTCCGAATACGTATATTTAGCTTAAATATTACCTTTTTTAGGTTATACGATATAAAGCTGGCTCCGGTAAAACCTCCCTAAATATTCTTTTTTATAATCAAAGTAAAAAACGCCTTTTTAAACGTATAAAAAATTCCAACTTACTAATATATATAATATTTATTCGTATTAACTACTTAATTTAGTAACTATATACCTTTTTTAATAACTTAAAACAATTAATATCTAATAGTTAAAGTAGGTACGAGGAGTACAAAGTCATATAAAGTATAATAATATTATACTCCTAGTAGTAAATTTCGAATTTTCCGAAGTAGTGGTTATTATAGCTGTTAAAAATAAATAGTTAATATTTACCCTTCGTATAAAATATTATATAGAAATCGAAGTACCAAATCTAATTTATATCTTTTTTATTAATAATTTACCTATTATTAATTATTATAATACGCTAGGAAGCTAGAAGGTTACACTTTTGATACTAATTAGCGAAATAATACTACTTAGCTAAAATAATAAATAGCAGGATAACCCAACCTAAAACGTTCACCCCTTAAATAACTATTACCTATTTTTAATTACCAGGTTGGGCTTATTTGGCCCTACTACAACCGTTAAAGGTAATAACTATTATAATAGCGATAATAATACCTATTATAAAGCTAATTTCATTAAAATTATACAAATCGTCGTTAAGTATACTATATTTAACTTTAACGTTATATATAAGGGTAAACTACCTATAAATAATTATTAAATCTTCGCATTTAGCCCTTTAATAGTCGTATTTATATATAAAACGTATCCGAAGTTCTGACTAGCGTTTAATAAAGTTATAAATTTATTATACGCTAATAAAGAGCGCGTTACGTTTACGTAGCAATTAGTTGGCTATATCTTTTACCTATAAAAGCTGGGAATAAAATACGTATATATATAGCTTAATTATATATTAAATAATTATTTTCTCTTTTAAATCCGTAAATTTACGTAAGTTAACTGGAATATCGCGTCGCGTAAACCGACTAACACGCTAGTAGAAGAGAATTATATAATTAATATTATAGATTTTAACTACCTTACGTAAGCTTAGATTTTTATCGTCTTGGAAAGCTTGGAGGGTTAGAAGTAATCATACTTCGTTTAAACGTATTATTATATTAGATTATGGAGAAAATAAGAGTTAAATGTAGAAATGGTACAACGCGTGAAAAGTATTGCGCTCGCTTATCTGTTGCGCTCGCTTATCATACACGTTACGTATATTAATAAAACCTTTAATAACTTAATATAATTTTAAAAACTAATTAAGTAAATATTAAAGTGGGAAAGGAAGCGGTTACTAACGCGTATCTCCCCCTTATAAAGAAAGTAGTATTTAAGGAGTTTTTAACCAAGCTATTATACCCTAAGTAGCTAATAATTAGGGATTTTAACGTTAAATACCCTAATTAGGGTATAAATATATAAGCGGACTTTAAAAGTTAGAGGTTAGCGAAATAGGCGGCGGAGCGGAATTTAAGACTAATATTGCGAGGTAGGGTTACGTACGATTAAGAAGAAGCGCTAAACCTAGTATTTAAGGACTAAAAAGCGGCTATAATATAAGTAACTAGCAAGCTGAAGTATAGATTAAATTATAAAGTAATATAAACAAAGGTAGCGGAAGTAATTAATAGTATTAACCTACTAATTAAATAAGTAGTACCGGAGCGTTATTACGAGGCTTTTATACGAGTAATATATAATTTAAACTAAAACGTAGCCCCTTTACATATTACGAAGAAATTAGATAAGGTTATTAAAAGCCTGTAAGAGGATTTAGTATTAGTAATAAGGGTAGTAGGGGTTAAAGTTAAAGGTAGACGGCTATTAAAGTAGTATACGTTAAAGTACGTAAGTGTAAGGGTAGCTTATAGAAACGGGTTATTATTATAATAGTAATACTATATTATTTTATGTAAAATTAAAAGAAAATACTAGGCCTTAATAGTAAATAGTATAAATAATAATATAAAAGCTTTCTAATTAGTAGCGTAAAGAATAATAAGGTTGTAGGCCGAAGCCCCTCTAGTTATAGCGGGAGAGGTAATATTAACTGGAGAAGAGGTTACCGCCTTTTTATTACGGTATTACCTCGGGGCGAGGGTGGAGGAATTAGCACCAAAAACCCCCTTAGTAAATTATATAAATTATATCTATTTTTTAAATAAAATTACAAAACGTAAAATAAACTTTTACACTTTATAGGCGTTAAATAAAACGTTTAAGAAAGATAACGTTATAAATAAGATACTATTAGCGGCGTAAGATTTAGTAAACCTAAGAGTTTACAATATTTACGAAAACTCTTTAAGACTTAAGTATTACTTAGGATAATTATAGGTAATTAAAATAGTATTTATTTCAAAACCAGGCTGCAAAGACCTATTAGACCTAACAAACCAATAACCTATCTCCCTCCTATTAATAATTAGAAAGGGGTTGGAGTAATTAGTAATAAAAAAACTAATATACGTTACGTTTAGTAAAGGCGTTATTTCGTTTTAATACGCTAATATAATCCTAGCGGTTAGGATCCCAGACCTAGCTTACGTATTAATTTACGATTTAGAAACAGTTGCAATTAAAAGGCTTTTTTTTTTAGCTATATACCTATTAAACGTAAAAAGGGGGGTTTAATAACGTATAATATTACTTACTTACTAAATATTTAAAGAATTTAGGATTTGTAAACGGTTTAACCCGTTAGGTCTAGTTATTTTTAAGCCTCCAAATATAAAGTAAAAACCTATTACAAGGCTTCCTATTTTCCCTAATCCTTTTTATACTATACCTTTTAAAGGTTATACGCGGAAAGGACTCCTTTAGGTACGTAAACGATATATTTATTAAATATAATACTAAAACTCTAATAATAGTAAGGGTAAGCCTGGTTACGAAAGTAACTAAGGTCCTAAGAGTATTTACCTTATTAAATTACCTAGTAGCCCTTATTAAAATAGAGTACTTTATTGTAACGTTAGGTATTGTTGAAATTACAGCCCAGTTGCCCTGTAGCTACAGCACCCTTGGGTGCTGTAGCCTAGTTGATCTACTACCCTGGGAGTGCTGCTGACTGCACTATGGCAAAGTGCAGTCACCACAACTACGGGAGTTGGTGTTGTGGTTCAGGGGGGCTGCCAAGCCCCCTGGACCCACTGGAACCTACTAGAACCGACGGGGAGTTTTGAGGACCTACTACCTGTAGGCTTGGCCTATAGGGGTAGCCCTACTACTACTATTACGTTAGCACAGCCAACTAGTTGCCCTGGAATCCTTTGGATTTTAGTACCAACGTAAGTACCTTTCCCTCTGTAATATAGGCTTTCCTTTTGTATTTTAGGGCCCTTACCCCCTGTAAGGTTGACCCATACCTATTAAGGGCCTTATAAAGAACTATTTCCCCTCCTGTGTTTCTGGTGTCTGATTCTTTTCCTTTCTTTTACCTTAAGCAAAATAGTTTATATATAGCCTTAGGGCAACCTTTTAACCTTCGTAATCTCTATATAAAGCCTACTATAGTTACCCTATTACAGGGTATAGACCCTTATATCTTTGCTTGTTACAGTAGGTTAGTCTGCTGATCTTAGCTTCCTTTAACCCCGTTTTGGGTAGTTATCGTACCCTTAAAGCCTTCCGCTGCGCCCGTTATAGGGGATTTACCCCTTGTAACCTCTTATACTGGACTTTACTAAGACCAGTCAGGCTATATAAATTAATAAGTTATAAGCCCGGACTTTACAACCCTTAACCGACCTTGCCTCGTTACCTATAATTGGTAATTACCCCTATAGCGCTTTTACACCTTCCGTAAACCATATCGTCTATCCTCCGGAAAAGCCTATACGCTGGCTAAAGTTGCCCTTAATATAGCTACTAACCCTCCTGAAAAGCCCTTACGCCGGCTAGAGTTGCCCCCGTAAGTGGTACTGTGATCCTTGTATTGATTACCAACCCTTTATTTACGCTACTGGTACTACCTACCGTAATTAGTAGGTTAGGTCCCCGTAAGACCATTATACCTTGATCCTTTAGGGGAATAATACCCTTTAATTTCCATTACCAATAGGAGTATTACCCCCTAAATTACTATAGATAGTACTACTATTACATACTACCGTATTTCAGCCTCCTGCGCGTGATTGCTACCCCCTAATTACGAACGTATTTAGGAGAACCACCCCCTAAAGAACACCTACGCCTACTAAAATTCAACCCCCTATAGTAGTTGTTGCTACTAAATATACCATCTGTATAGTGGTATACCTCCAGTTACCTACTTGCGATTTCCCGGCTCCCTTAAGAACTTACCAACCCAGTTGCAGTGGTACGTACGGGAGAGGCAGTTCCGTTGCGTAATTAAAATTCCAATCGGAAATTAGGTACGATATAATGGCTGATAACGACTTAGATATGGCCTCTGTAGGCTAAGGCTAGCAGCCCGAAGAAGTCCCGCCTATTTAGGGCCTGGTATAGTAAGTTTCCGAGCTTACTTAGCGTTTTAATAGGCTACTAGTAGTACTGGAATAATAGTAATAGGCCCGGAATATACTAGATATAAGCATTTCCGGGGCCTCTTAGAAGGGGGGTAATAACTTAACGGTAACTATTAAAGCCCCTAGGATTACCTATCCTTTAGTAATTCTAGCTGTTAGGGACGAATTTAGCACTCTTATAGTTAAAAAGCTTACTAAATAGTCTCTTTCCTTACCTGAAAAATAGCGCTTATTAGGACCTAAGAATTATTAATAGTAGTTTTAGGTACTATTAATTTAGTTTAGGGCCCTCCAGATCCCTAATTTCCTTTATAACCTATAGGTGGTTATAAAGCGCCTTAGTAACCCTTAGAAAGCTGCCCTTTTATTGACTTTTCGGAATATATTAAAGGAAGGCCCCCTTGCTACTATAGCTTATAAGGAGGATCCTGGATTTGCCTTTAGTTGGCTCCGCTAATAGTACGCCCTAACCCAGGCCAGTCTCCGTAACGAACTCTACTACTAATACTACTTTTTAACCTTTGATAGCAGTACTATTATAGTGGATTTTAACGCTATTTTTAATACCTTAGTAGGCTGTTTTAGTACTTAGGGAGTCGTAATTGCGGAATAGGATTAAGTTAATTACTATTTTAACGTTTTAGAACCCCAGTTTCCATAGTGGGCTAAGCGTTCCAGGGTACTACTGCGACGAGATCAGTAGATTGTAAACGTTAATACTGGGTTCTGGAGGTTACTTAGTACTTTTACCCTCCTGTATTTTCAGGAGGACTTATTTGCTAAAACCCGGAACCCTGGTACCTTTTTAGTACGTACCTTGGTTATACTATAGGTTAATTGGAAGAGGTTTAGGGAGCCTAAATAAGGTTTTGGAGGAGGTAAAAGCTAATAATAGGGCAAGTTAGGAGCCTTGCAAGGCAACTCCAGGCTTAGGGAAGTTAGGAATTCGAAAAAATAGGGTAGTTTTAGTGGTAGGAGAGCGTATAATAGTAATGCTTTTAGTACGGAAGATACCCCTGAAGGTGTTAATAAGACCTATAAGACCAGTACTATTTTTAGCAGTTAGGGGGAGCTAGTTGCTGTAAAGGAGGCCTTCCCCATTTACTATAACCTTGACTAAGGTACTATACTTAGCGCCGAACCTACCGACCTTAACGATACCTTTAGTGAATTGGATACCTTAATAGACCCTAAACCCCCTATTGGTAACCCCCCTGAGCCCCTTGCGGTTAACCTTTTTATAGGGGGTAGTTTTACTAAATAGTGGCTTTTTGATACCGGTTTTATAGTATATATTTGTACCGATAAGGCCTTATTTGCAAAGTTACGTACTGGAAAACTGGTTATAGTACGTATTGGAGGTGGCCCAGTATAGCTTTAGGGTATTGGGATGGTTAAATTTAAGCTTTATACTGGTACTATTAGGGGTAGGCCTTAGTATAGTACTATTGTATTAAAGGAGTGCCTTTATGTTTTAACCTTCCCCGTTAATATCGTTAGTAGCTACCGCCTTTATAATTTAGGGGGTGTACTTATTAAAAACAAGCTTTATAGCGCCTTTAGGAAGCTTATTGCCCTGTTGGACTTTAAAGGTTTAGGCTTTTATATCCGGTTACGGGGGTTACGACCCCCTAAAACTAATTGTACTTAATAGGACTATGGAAGCACCTGGTATTGCTACCTATCCGGAAACTGATCTGAAGCCCTTGCTGTAATACTACTTACTATAAAGGGGGTAACCCCCTTCTCAGTATATTATAACAGGGCTTAGAGGGGTCCTTTAGCGGCAATGATTGAGGCGGCTAGACTCTGGTACGTTCGTTTGGGCTATATAGGGCTGGACCTTTTAAGGAAAACCGCCTTAGTTACTGAAGGGATGCTTGATTTTAGCGGTATACGCCCTGAATATATAGCCTGTAAAAGCTGTAATGCCGTTAAATTACTGCGCCGACCCTCTTTTAAAGTTATTATTAACCCTCCTAACGCGCTAGGGCGGATAGAGGGGGATATGTTCGTAATCCGCCCTATGCCCCTAAATAATAAACCCTATAGGCTTATTTTAGTAGATCGGAAGACCCGTTTTAAGATTATTAGGTTTTTAAAGTCCAAAGATAAGGTTGTTATAGAAGCAAAGGCTGCTATAGAGGAGATTAATAATACCTTTAAGCGGTACCTGGTATACCTATATTACGATAGAGGCAAAGAAATTAATAGGTTTAGGTTTTACTTACGTAAAAAGGGTATTATTTTCTCGGAGTTTAGCCCCTATACGTATAACTAAAACGGTTTGGTTAAACGTATTATACGGGTGGTTTTAGAACGCCTTAGGGTTGTAATGGTTACTTTAGGGCTTTTATCTTCCCTATAGGGATACGTTATAGGCCCTGTGGTTAAGCTGGTTAATAGGATAGTAAATATTACTAAGGAGCTTACCCTATATTAGCTTTTCCTCGATAAGTTAGTGCCCTTACAGGCCCCTTATATCCCGGATCTTTCCAATTATAGGGCTATAGGCGCTGATTGTATAGTGTTGGTTCCCTTTAAGAAACGTGTCTAGTCCTAGAAGCTTGCCCCTAGGGGCGTTTAAGGTAGGTTGCTAGCTGTATTAGGTACCTAGACCTACTTGGTTTGGTTTGGCTAACGGAAGGTTATTTAGATTAGCTTTATTAAATTATACGAGAACCCTTCTACCTACTTATAGGGGCCCCGGGGCCTAACCAACGCTCTAGACCTCCCGGATACTACTAAAGATACGGAGGACTAGTACCCTAACTATAATAGCTCTCCCCCCGAGGCGCCTACTGAGTTCGCCTTACCGGTAGTACTATTACGCAAAGTGGTTTAGTTACCCGTAGCGACCCCTAAGCCCTCCGAGTCCCTTATAGGAGATAAATTTAGGCTTGTTATAGTAGAAATCCCAATCCTATAGGCTACTAAAACCTAGCGAGAGGAATTCGAACGAGTAGAAGTTAAGCCTATAAATACTACGGCGGATTTAATTAACCACCTTGTTAACAGAGTTACTAAATAAGCTAAGCCTAGTAGCTACTATAACCTTTTTAAACTTACTAAAGACTCGGAGCCTAAGTCCTTTAAGCAAATCCTAAGGTACCCCCTAAAGGACTAGTAATTAGTAGTATACTTTAAGGAGATATAGTAATTGTTAACTACTAAAACCTTTTATTTTGTTAAGCGGTTTAAAGCTAAAAAGCTGCCTATTACTACTAAGCCGGTTACCAAACTAAAGAAGGATACCTAGGGTAGGGTTACTAAGTTTAAGGTCCGGTTAGTGGCTAGGGGGTTCCAATAGGCCTCTGGAGTTGACTTTAGGGAGACCTTTGTAGCTACTACAGTACCGTTAACCTGGCGAATTGTACTGGTACTAGCTGCTATTAAGGACTGGGAAATTAAACAAGTGGATTTTGTAGGAGCCTTTCTAAATAATAAGTTGGATGTGGAGCTCTATATCGAGGTCCCTAAAGGCCTGTACGAGTTTAATCTTAGCAGTCCTAAGGTACTGGACCTCCTGAAGCGGTACGGTTAGGACCCCTTTGAAGACCAAGTTATATTATTAGGCAAGGGATTCTACAGCCTGAAGTAGGCCTCCTACCTCTGGTAATAGAAGGTCGCGAAGTTACTAAAAACGCTAGACTATAGCCCTTTTACCAGTAACGTAGCTACCTATTACAGTATAATTTATAAGATTATAGTAGTTACTTACGTTAACGACTGTCTCCTCGTCGGGCCCTTTGCAATTAAGATTAAGGTATTAAAGGTTTAATTTGGTTAGGTATACGATATAGAGGACCTAGGCCCTGCCCGCTACTTCCTAGGGGTTGAAATCTACCGCGACAGGGTACGCTGCCTCTTGTAGGTTAATTAAAAGGCTTATATTGAATAGGTTGTTTAGTACTTTAAACTTAGCTACAACGGATTGGCTATTCCTTTTTCTTTAGGATTTACAGGGTATAACTCCTCTTCCAAGCCCCTAAATACTATTAAGATCCGGCTATTTTAGCAACTTGTCGGTATTACTATATATGTTATGGTTTAAATTAGGCTGGATATAGTGTTTGTAGTATAGTGGCTTTCCCGCTAGTTACAGCAGCCTACTATTACTTACCTTAAAGTAGCAAAGAAGCTCCTTAGCTACCTATTCTCCAACGTAAACTAGGGTATTTATTTTGGTACCTCTACTAATCTTACCTTTGTAGGATATATTAATAGCGATTTTGCGGGGTGTAAGATTACTATAAGATTTACTTATAGCTACTTATTTACAGTAGGTAAAGGACCAATTAGCTAAAAGTTAAAGAGGTTGTTTATAGTAACCTACTCGACCTTGGAGGCTGAGTTTACGGGGCTTATAGAGGGTAATAAAGAGGTAATTTGGTTTCGGGGGCTATTCTCTGAACTGGAGCGCCCTATATAGGGACCCGTTCTACTAATGGGAGATAATAAGGGCGCTATAAATACGGTATATAACCCGAAACACTATAACCGTACGAAATACACCCTTTTAAAATACCAGGGGGTAAAAAAAAGCGTTACAAAAGGCAACATTACTGTAACGTATGTACCTATAGGGGAGATACCGGTAAATGGGTTGATAAAAGCCCTAACCCTAGCTAAATATGAGCAATTCCTCAAGTTGTTAAACCTTTCTAGGCCCTATAGATTCCAGAGGGGGTCTATCTGGAACTAAGAGGCGTACTAGGGCTCAGAGCTGTAAAGGGGGTATTGAAATTACAGCCCAGTTGCCCTGTAGCTATAGTACCCTTAGGTGCTGTAGCCTAGTTAATCTACTACCCTGGGAGTGCTGCCGACTGTACTATGGCAAAGTGTAGTTACTATAACTACGGGAGTTGGTGTTGTGGTTTAGGGGGGCTGCTAAGCCCCCTAAACCTACTGGAACCTACTAAAACCAACGGGGAGTTCCGAGGACCCACTACCTGTAGGCTTGGCCTACAGGGGTAGACCTACCACCACTGTTACGTTAGTACAGCCAACTAGTTGCCCTGGAATCCTTTGGATTCCAGCGCCAACGTAAGCACCTTTCCCTCTATAGTATAGGCTTTCCTTTTGTATTTTAGGGCCCTTACCCCCTGTAAGGTTGACCCACACCCACTGAGGGCCCTATAAAGAACCATCTCCCCTCCTGTGTTTTTGGTGTCTGATTCTTTTCCTTTCTTCTACCTTAAGCAAGATAGTTTATATATAGCCTTAGGGCAACCTTTTGACCTTCGTGATCTCTGTGCAAAGCCTACTGTAGTTACCCTGTTACAGGGTATAGACTCCTGTATCTCTGCTTGTTACAGCAGGTTGGTCTGCTGATCTTAGCTTCCTTTGACCCCGTCTCGGGCAGTTATCGTACCCTCAAAGCCTTCCGCTGCGCCCGTTACAGGGGACTCACCCCCTGTAACCTCCTGTACTGGACCTCACTGAGACCAGTCAGGCCACACAAATTAACAGGTATAATGGTTCCCCTGGAGCCCCTATAAGTACCAGGCCTCCCAATACTATGCCTAAAGAGTAAAGTTCAGTAGCTGGGCTTTTAACTTAATAGTAGGTTAAAGTTTAATTTGTATATTAAATATTAGGCTAATAAAGTAAAAGCTATAGTAGCTTACTTTTAGGGGCTAAATAGGATGGTAAGAGGTATACCCCTGGTATAAGTAGTAATAATTATAAGGGCGTACGTAAGTAAAGTGGTATTATATAAAGCGAAGGTGTAGCGACAGCTATATAAGCCGTAGGTATAGTACCTCGTAGTGGTAAATAGGGTACTAAAGCGAATTGTAAGGGCGGTGGTCCCGTTATATTATATTACGTAGATAGCGGCGTTATATCGCGAAAGCGAAGTCCTCCCGGTATTACTAAAAGTAGTAAGGAAATAAGAGTAGTAGTAACTTAGGCTCATAACCGCCCCAGCGTATTTACTATACTACGCTTTTAGCTAGTTATAATAATTAGTTAAAATTAAAAAGAACGCCGTTCCAAGGGGTCTTTAAGGGATATAAAAGAACGCATTAAAGATTTAATAACCTAACCTCTCTGTACTAAAATAATTTTTACTAGTAGGGCTTTTGTAATTAAGTAAGGTAAAGTAGCTATAAAAGGTTAAAAAGTTAATTATTAAGGCCCTATTGGGAATAATAGTTATTTATATAAATAAATTTAAGGTTAAGGGACGCGAAAAAGCGGGCTGGGTAGTATTTATATAAAGAGATAACGTTAAAGTAAAAGCTTTTAATGGGAAATTTAATCGCGTTAAGGTATTTAATATTAAAGTAGTCGCTTTAGTAATAGCGTTAGGCATAGTAGAAAGAAAAAGGTAAGCCCTAGTTTTTTTTAACTCCTAGACGGCGGTATACGCGGCGAATAAAGGGTTCTCCCCATTAAGCCAATTAGTAGTAAAAACGGCGTTTAAGGGCCTTAAGTACCCCAGGTTTAGACTTAGCTAGTACCTGATTTACGTTAGGGTTAAGAGTAACGAAAAAGCTAACTAATTAGTTAAACTGGTTACGAGATTAGAGGTTAAGTTGAAAAGCCTATTTACGTACGTTTATATTAAGGTAGCTGCGAAAAAGCGGTATAAATAAAGGGTTAAAAAGTAGTAGGAGAGGTTAAAACCTACTAGGTACGCTAAGCTAGGGCTAGGTCCGTACTTAGATACTCTTAGTATTATAAGGCCTAAAATAGGTAAGATTATATAATACTGTCTAGGGTATGGCTCGTACGTAAGCTATTTAAGGAGGTTTGGTAAGGAGGGCGTTCCAAGATATAGTTACGGTGTATTGTAGAAGCCGTAGTACCTATTGTACTATTGGGAGTTGGCAGCTTATAAAGTAGCGGTCCGAGAGATAAGCTAAGTCGGTAAAGGAAAAGGAAAAGAAATAACGTGCATGATAAGCGAACGGTACAGACAAGCGAATGGTATACTTTCCACCACCCTACTACAACTATCCTCAATTACACAACCACCACACTGTCACGGCAACTAAACAGAACACGAGGCAAGGCTTGCGCAGTAGTTATGGCAATTACGTAGAATTGCAAGGTAAGGAGAAAAGAAAGGAAGAGGAAGGGCTGCAGCGGGTTTGCACCTTTTGAAGTTGTGGTGCCAGGTCCCCACTACAGGCCTAGGCCCACCCAAAGGCGGGTGTGGTTGGCAGAATCCATGGAGGTGGGTGGAACCAAGATCCCAGCCTACACTCCATGACACACACTCGGAAACTATAATAACTAAATCCGGAACAGATGAATCAAATGATTCTGCAGCCTCCTTGCACGTACGTGCATTATAGCCAGGCTTACCGCATACGCCATAGTACCAAATCTTCGTACAAGACCCCCCTACAACACCATTATTTTGTCATATTTCCTGGACCAACTGCTCACCTACAGCCTTCTAATCTAGTAGATCCTATACCTCTTATACAGTAAGTAACCCTTTAAGTCGTATATATATTTTTTTAGCTCTCCGTCGCTTACTAAACTCCTTATTAGCCTTTCGTAATACTAAGACCTCCGTACGTAGAAGGGCCACCTTATATATAACAGCCATCGTACCTTTAATTAGTTAATCCACAACAATTAATATTAAGGTTAAAGAGCTACCTAATAATTGGAATTTAAGTTTTAATAAATACTAATTACAAAGTAGCCTTTTAAGGGTTATATAACGTTTAGGAGACTCAAGGTAGTGCTATACCTAGGCTTAAGGCTGGGGGTATTAAGGTCTAAATACGTATATCTAACTTAGATATCACCCTCTTTGGGTTGTACAGTATAAAACCAGCTTTGGTAAAACCCCCCTAAATATTTTTTTGGTAATTAAAATAAAAAACGCCTTTTTAAACGTACAAAGAAATTCCAACTTGCTAATGTATATAATATTCATCCGTATTAATTGCTTAATTTACCAACTATACACCTTCTTTAACGGCTTAAAATAATTAATATTTAATAGTTAAAGTAGGTACGAGGAGTGTGGAGGTATATAGAGTATAATAATATTATACTCCTAGTAGTAGGTTTTGAATTCTTTGAAGTAGTAGCTATTGTAACCGTTAAGGATAAATAGCCAATATTTACTCTTCGTATAAAATACTATATAAAAATCGAAATACCAAATCCAATCTATACCTTTCTTATTAATAATCTACCCATTATCAATTGTTATAATACGCTAGGAGGCTGGAAGGTTGCACTTTTAATACCAATTTACAAGGTAGTATTACCCAGCCAAGATAATAAATAGTAAGATAGCCTAGCCTAAGGTATTAACTTCTTAAATAATTATAGCCTACTTTTAATTACTAGGCTGGGCCTATTTAGCCCTATTACAGCTATCTAAGGTAGTAATTACCATAAAGGCAATAATAATACCCATTATAAACCCAGTTTTATCGAAATTATATAAATCGTCGTCGAAAATACCGTATTTAACCTTAATATTATATACTGTTAATTTGTGTGGCCTGACTGGTCTCAGTGAGGTCTAGTACAGGAGGTTACAGGTGGTGAGTCCCCTGTAACGGGCGCAGCGGAAGGCTTTGAGGGTACGATGACTGCCCGGGACGGGGTCAAAGGAAGCTAAGATCAGCAGACCAACCTGCTGTAATAAGCAGAGATACAGGGGTCTATGCCCCGTAACAGAGTGACTACAGTGGGCTTTGCACAGAGATCACCAAGGTCAAAAGGTTGCCCTAAGGCTATATATAGACTATCTTGCTTAAGATAGAAGAAAGGGAAAGAATCAGACACCAGAAACACAAGAGGGGAGATGGTTCTTTATAGGGCCCTCAGTGGGTGTGGGTCAATCTTACAGGGGGT
>Ga0247760_1001113_pt1 | contig 26630 bp, 17 predicted proteins | sample UWRJL171409R4_FD_179936 | JGI IMG/M metagenome (GOLD analysis project Ga0247760, IMG submission 179936) | Plant litter microbial communities from Arlington Agricultural Research Station in Wisconsin, United States - UWRJ-L171-409R-4 | ecosystem: Environmental > Terrestrial > Plant litter >... | reverse complement strand
ATACTACTAAGGAGCTTACCCTATACTAGCTTTTCCTTAATAAGTTAGTGCCCCTATAAGCCCTTTATATCCCGGATCTTTTTAATTATAGGGTTATAGGTGCTGATTGTATGGTGTTGGTCCCCCCTGAGAAACGTGTTTAGTCCCAGAAGCTTGTCCCCAGGGGCGTTTAAGGTAGGTTGCTGGTTGTATTAGGTACCCAGACCTACCTAGTCTGGTTTGGCTAATAAAAGGTTATTTAGACTAGCTTTATTAAATTATACGAGAACCCTTCTATTTACTTATAGGGGCCCCGGGGCCTAATTAACGCCCTGGACCTTCCGGATACCACTGAAGATACGGAGGACCAGTACCCTAATTACGATGGCTTTCCCCCCGAGGAACCTACTAAGTTCGCCCTACCGGCAGTATTACCACGTAAATTGGTTTAGTTACCCGTAGCGACCCCTAAGCCCTTTAAGTCCCCTATAGGAGATAAATTTAGGCCTGTTACAGTGGAAGTCCTAATCTTATAGGTTACTAAGACCCAGCGAGAGGAATTTGAACGAGTAGAAGTTAAGCCTATAGATACTACGGCGGACCTAATTAACTACCTTATTAATAGAGTTACTAAATAAGCCAAACCTAGTGGCTATTATAACCCCTTTGAACTTACTAAAGATTCGGAGCCTAAGTTTTTTAAGCAAATTTTAAGGCACCCCTTAAAGGATTAGTGGTTAGTAGTATACTTTAAGGAGATATAGTAATTATTGATTATTAAAACCTTTTATTTTGTTAAGCGGTTTAAAGCTAAAAAGTTGCCTATTATTATTAAGCCGGTTACTAAATTAAAGAAGGATGCTTAGGGCAGGGTTACTAAGTTTAAGGTCTGGTTAGTGGCTAGGGGGTTTTAATAGGCCCCTGGAGTTGATTTTAAGGAGACCTTTGCAGCTACTATAGTATCGTTAACCTGGTAAATTGTACTGGTACTGGTTGCTGTTAAGGACTGGGAAATTGAATAAGTAGATTTTGTGGGAGCCTTTTTAAATAATAAGTTGGATGTGGAGCTTTATATTGAGGTTCCTGAAGGCCTGTACGAGTTTAGTCTTAGCAGTCCTGAGGTATTGGACCTCCTGAAGCGGTATGGTTGGGACCCTTCTGAAGATTAAGTTATATTACTAGGCAAGGGATTTTACGGCTTAAAGCAGGCTTCTTACCTTTGGTAATAGAAGGTCGCGAAGTTACTGAAAACGCTAGACTACAGCCCTCTTGCCAGTGACGTGGCCACCTATTACAGTACGGTTTACAAGATTATAGTAGTTACCTACGTTAACGACTATTTCTTTGTCGGGCCCTTTGCAATTAAGATTAAGGTACTGAAGGTTTAATTCGGTTAGGTATACGATATAGAGGACCTAGGCCCTGCCCGCTACTTCCTAGGGGTTAAAATCTACCGCGATAGGGTACGCTGCCTTTTGTAGGTTAATTAAAAGGCCTATATCGAATAGGCTGTTTAGTATTTTAAACTTAGTTATAACGGACCGGCTACCCTTTTCTCTTTAGGATTTATAGGGCCTGACTCCTCTTCTAAGCCCCTAAATACTACTGAGATCTGGCTGTTTTAGCAACTTGTCGGTACTGCTATGTACGCTATGGTTTAAATTAGGCCGGATATAGCGTTTGTAGTATAGTGGCTTTCCCGCCAATTACAGCAGCTTATTGTTGCCTACCTTAAAGTAGTAAAGAAGCTCCTTAGCTACTTATTTTTTAGCGTAGATTAGGGTATTTGTTTTGGCACCTCTACTGATTTTACCCTTGTAGGGTATATTGATAGCGATTTCGCGGGGTGTAAGATTATTGCAAGATCTACTTACGGCTACTTGTTTATAGTGGGTGGAGGATTAGTTAGTTGGAAGTTAAAGAGGTTGTTTATAGTGGCCTACTTGATTTTGGAGGCTGAGTTTACGGGGCTTATGGAGGGTAATAGAGAGGTAATCTGGCTTTGGGGGCTATTCTCTGAACTGGAGCGCCTTATACAGGGACCCGTTCTACTGATGGGAGATAATAAGGGCGTTATAGATACGGTATATAACCCGAAATACTATAATTGTACGAAGTATACCCTTTTAAAATACTAGGGGGTAAAAGAGAGCGTTACAGAAGGTAATATTACTGTAACGTATGTGCTTATAGGGGAGATGCCGGTAGATGGGTTGATAAAAGCTTTAACCCTAGCCAAATATGAGTAATTTTTCAAGTTGTTGAACCTTTTTAGGCCCTGTGGATTTTAGAGGGGGTTTGTCTCGAACTGAGAGGCGTGTTAGGGCTTAGGGCTGTAGAGGGGGTGTTGAAATTACAGCCTAGTTGCCCTGTAGCTACAGTACCCTTGGGTGCTGTAGCCTAGTTGATCTACTACTCTGGGAGTGCTGCCGATTGTATTATGGTAAAGTGCAGTTACTATAATTACGGGGAGTTGGTGTTGTGGTTTAGGGGGGCTGTTAAGCCCCCTGGACCTACTGGAACCTACTAGAACTGACGGGGAGTTCCGAGGATTTACTACCTGTAGGCTTGGCCTACAGGGGTAGACCTACTACTACTGTTACGTTAGTATAGCTAACTCGTTGCCCTGGAATCCTTTGGATTCCAGCGCTAATGTAAGCACTTTTCCCTTTGTAGTATAGGCTTTCTTTTTGTGTTTTAGGACCCTTACCCCCTGTAAGGTTGACTTATACCTACTGAGGGCCCTATAAAGAACCATCTCCCCTCCTGTGTTTCTGGTGTCTGATTCTTTTCCTTTCTTCTACCTTAAGTAAGATAGTTTATATATAGCCTTAGGGCAACCTTTTGACCTTCGTGATCTTTGTGCAAAGCCTACTGTAGTCACCCTGTTACAGGGCATAGACCCCTGTATCTTTGCTTGTTATAGCAGGTTGGTCTGCTGATCTTAGCTTCCTTTGACCCCGTCCCGGGTAGTTATTGTACCCTTAAAGCCTTCCGCTGCGCCCGTTACAGGGGACTTACCCCCTGTAACCTCCTGTACTGGACCTCACTGAGACCAGTCAGGCCACACAAATTAACAACCTAATTAAATACTGTTGCGGGAAAGTGTAATAAGGTAAAGGGACTTAGCTTATATAAACGGCTGAAAGGTAATGTAAAGGATCTGCAGTACCTGTATATTTAATTTAAAGCTTTTCGGATTAGACCTAAGGATTTAATTAAATATAATTAAGTATAAATTGGTGAGAGTGGTAGGGAGTTTACCTAGTTAGGTTTAAATATCGCCCTTTACCCGTATTTTTTAGGGATTGTAAAAAATTTAAACCTATAAAGTAACCCAACGTAACCTTTGATACAAATAAAACTATTTAGTCAGGCCAAGCTATAACTAGTAAGGATTTCAGCAGGTATATATATTCTATTAGCATATTTGTTTAAGGCGTTTATAATCTCCTATTATAACTTATCCGAAACTTAGCTACATAGGAGCTACTTATTTGCTACTATATATTCGAGCTCAGAAGCGATAAAGCGACAAATATTAAAGCTACTTTTCTAAATACCGATATATATATTAAAGGTCAACACCAGGTAATAGATAATATTTTTATTATTTTAACTAATAAGGAATATCTTTATAACATTCTTAAATTTTACTACTATCTCATCCAAAACCGCAAAAAGCTTATACCTACTTCCTAGGTCGTACTTATCCAACGCGTCCAGGATAATAGTTACTAGATTCTTCCAGATAAGGTCCAAAATCAGCTCAATAATACAACTCAGCGGCAGTTTGGCCATTCCTCAGATAGATGGCGGAGCTGCTCGGGCAATAGGTTGGAGGTGTTACCGCCGCACAGCTGCCTGTACTGTAACACCTCGGCATGGTTAGACCTCTTGGGCTCTGTTGTATTACGTAAGTAGTAGAAGTAGGCTATTGGTACTAACCCTAGACGATTCTCTATCTCCCCAAGTTTATTATCAACTACAGTAGACCTATCGGAGAGTTGGCTCTATACCTAATTATTACGTTTACGATCCAGTAGGTATAAAAGCAACTTATAGCAATTTTACTTTCCCGCAACTAGGTATACCATATAGCCACAGGGTTACAAATACGCTAAATTCTTTCCAACCAACGTATTTTTACGTTTCAAATATTCAGGTTTCCGAATTAGAAAATTAATAGTATCCCTCAGACATATACTATAGCTATATAAAACGGGGAAAAGCAGTTTAATATAACTTTGCGTTAGAAATCGCTTAAATTATCCGAAATATAGGGGGCTATGACAACCACCCTCTATATTAGGTGGGACGTAACAGTTATAGGGCCCTTGAGGCCCTGCAAATTATTAATAACGAACTAAGCTTATTAAATTTGTTTAAATTATACGTTTAAAAGGGTCAATTACGATATAACGGATACTAAATAACTAAAAATGCTATAAATATCACCTACTACAGCTTATAAAACTTTAATAGTAACAAATTAGGCATCTTAATCCACTTCAGTTTACTTAGCAGCCATATTATCAAGCAGTTCGTCCACTATTAAATCAGAAAAAGGGCCTTAATAAACCACCTTACTATCTTCTTAGCAAAGTAATAATACAACTCACCAAGAAAGGTCAGCACCGAAGCGTAGAGAGCCATAAGCAAGCCCTAGAGCAGGCAAGTCCCAGCTTATCTCATCCCCACATTCATCCCAATCTCCTCCCCCTTAACGACCATCAACCCGTATAAATTACCCCCTCATTACGTACGACAAGATTACCAAGATCTCTCAATCACTTAGACTCTTGAGAGCGATGCCCTCGCAGATTTCTCACCTTCTCTCACTCCCGCTCCTACTCTAAAACGTTAACGGGATAATAGCGGTACCGCTACTCCCGCCCTAATCTCGCAATCCTATTCCGTTATACCCGGGTCTCTTAAGTATAATGTCAAGACGTATACTACTCCCGTCTCGTTCTTACCGCGGTTCCAGTAATTACAATTTCACTTTGTAGTAAGGATTATATATAAATAATACAAATCAGTTTACATATATTAAAGAATAATAAAGTATTTGGGGAAATAATATATAGGAATAAAGCTAATGGTTGTAACTGAGTGTAATTATTATGTATATACTTTTATTTAAAGAGTAAGCCGTTCTCTTATAAGTATTTAAGATGGTCTCGATATGCCTATATCAAAAAGTTAACATCTACTTATAATATTCGGGTAGGATTTTTTAGTAGCAGAAGTTAGCTAATACGTTCTAAGTCCATAACTATCATAATCTTGTCTTTGCTGTGGTTAATAAGATAAAAGTTGTAACGCTTCACGTCGTCTTAAGATACCCTGACTGGCAGGAGCCCTGAGCACCTAGTCGAAGAACGGCCGAACATCTTGTTCTCTTAGGGCTGCACACTTAGATTCTGTAACACACTAACCCCCGATATCCGATAGCACTAGGGAAGGAGCCCTCTCATGCTGGGACTTATGCCTTCTGTTTTAACGCTCCTGAAAATTCTTCTCTTCCGACAATAATAATCAGAACAACATGGCTGTTACGACCCGTACGCTGAACAAGTCGTATGGCAAAGTGCCGGGGGATAACGGGGACCAAGGGACTGATAAAGGCTAGCTCAACTTCCGAAGATACCTAGGTAGGTAATGTCAGAAACACGGCACACTGGAATCTGTGGGGATCTGTGGGGTTGCAACTGCTTAATTTAGTTGCTTGTCTTCGGTGGCTCTCTGGCTTCGCCAGAGAGCCCCTTATTATAATACTGCGTGGTGACAACAGTAGTGGTAAGCTGTGGTCCTGGCCAGCTGAACTGACTACGTCAGTTCAGCTCCATTAGCCACACCTTCCACCTCCGTGTTCTGGCCAGAGGCCAGAACCCTTTTCCTTCTGACAAGTTGTGATGGTCTTGTAACCTTAGCATATTTTCTGCTGGCTGAGGTAGCAGAAACAAGATCTGAGCTTGGGGCCGAGAACTTGGTCGCTGGCGCTGGGCGATTCTCAAGATTATTCAAGTCGATAGCGCGTCCTCTTACCCCCTTTATGTATCTAAATCTAGGCAGCATCCGTGCACGTTGGTGAGTCCGCGACCAGATGATGTCATTCTACACTGCTAGGTATTCTTGTGGTACTTGTAAGCTTGCATGATGGAAAGTTTCGTGACAGACGTTTTTCTCCTTTGGTAATCCCGAGCCGTAGCGGTAAATCGTAATGATACCATACCGCAATACTTATTCATTATTGCGCTTAGTGAAGAAGTGTCTACAATAATAAGTTGTTCAGAAAAATGGACAACTCGACCTGGGCGCAACCGCCTTAGAGACACCGGGAAAGGTGGAGAGCAACACTTTGGAATCCGTATATAACATGATTTATCGACGTGTTAAAATTGCAGGCTTTTTCTTCTTTAGTTGGAGTGTTGGAGTGAAGAAAAGCGCGGCTAGCTGGTGATGGTAGAGGTCCTAAAACTGGGTCCTCGTAACTCCACAGCCATTTTAGACCCGTGGCAACCGTAGCCGAGGCAGCCCAGAACTGTGACCCCCTCGCTCAGTCTTGCTTAGTCTGGCTCAGGCCAAGGTGGGAACCGCTCAGTTCCGAAGAAGGAAAGGGAAATTCATGGTGTCGATTTTAGGGTCGTGAACTGGGTGTTACAGCGCCCCCGTCTGTTGAAGGCCGGTGAGCCCATCATCAAACAGACCCAACCCCAAAACCTAAAGCCAAGAAGCATCACATGTGCCCACATACTGTCCACCTGCTAGAGCAAACACTGTCGCTCACACAGAAAGACAAAAACATAAACCAGCCACCCAAATCCCGGCCTTGAAGCCCCAAATCTGAAATGTCCTGTATATTCCGCCGTGTCGTGTCTCATCGGACAACAGTACCTGTCCGTTGCTTTGTGCCGCCATCTAACCGTCCTTGCGCGGCGGTCCGCGCGGCGGTTCCTTCCCAGAAGGATCCTGCCAGGGGCCGTCTCCCTTCATGCTACGGATCATCATGTTCACGGGTTCATCTATCTCTTGCGTTACCAATCTCCGCAGCTCAAGCTTGGCGTCGTCTTTACCCAAATATGTGAAGATCTCCACCATTATGTCCCAAGCCCCGTTGACAAATCCCCCATGCCGGAATAAAAGCTCTGCCTTCCACAAGGCAGCTCGCGCAATGGCCGGGTTGGACTCACGCCAGACGTGGCGAAGGAGACTGACAAAGGGCGGATCTGAGCAGTCAGGGCCTCCTGTGGCGTCGGCTCCTTTCTGGAGAAGCATGCTCAGCACATTAGGGTTGGGGTTCTGACAAGCTCTGTGTATGTAAGAAAAGGCTGCTTTGGGCTGGATTTCTGGGAGGTTGTAACGGGAGAGCATGTCGGTGAGGATGTCTATATTGTCGCTGTGAGTCTCCCGGAGTGCTAAGTCAAAGGCAGTAAGGTATCGGCGCTTGACGAAGCGCCATTCGTCGTCGTCCGGGTACAGCCTCTGGAGAAGGTCATCGCTAGGAACCAGGAATGGGTCGGCCACCTCTTTCATCAGCAACTGAGCGACCTTCGTGTCACTCTCCATGACGGCAATCGAAAGCGGAGTTCGCAACTCATCGTCGAACGCATTGACATTAGCGGCACGATCAAGCAGGGCCTGAACCAAGTCTTCCTCTCCCCATCGACAAGCCAGGTGCAAATACGTCTGTCCGCCGTAAAGCCTGGTGCCGGAAACGTCGACGCCGCGTTCCAGGATGGCCAAACTCAGCTCCTTGTTTTTGTGCGTAATGGCTTTGAGGAGGAGTATCTCGTTCGGATCGACCTTACACCCAAAGTTCATGAGACAGTTGAACGTCTCTCTCTGATTCCACGGCTCCGTCTGCTGAATGACCAGGTCAAGATAAAGATTGATGTCCTGCTCGGAAACACCGTAGGTCCTGCTGCCAAAGTCGAGAAGAGCCTTGAGCGCTTTCGGGTTGCCGCCCGAGGCACACTTCTCCAATGCTCTCCTCAGTTTCGACTCGGTAAGGTTCATCTTGCCAGCTGCCTTGAGCATAACCTCCAGGATGTTGCTCTCGCCCCATCTCACCTGTTTCATAGCCCAGTTGAGAGGGTTGTTGGGGTCATCGTCGAGATCGATGCGCGCTCCATGCCGTATTAAAAGAGTGGTGATTTCGGGAACTTCAGGACGGTGCTCTACCCGAACCGAGCACACGTAGAATAGTGGGGTCCGGCCACTGCGATCCTGAGCGTTAACGGAAGCACCACCCTTGATAAGGGCGGCGACGGCCCTCGGCTCCGCTACCTCGCACGCCACCATGAGTGATGTGACGTTGCGATGGCCGCGCTTATCGAAGCGGGCGTCAACATCAGCACCCGCTTCGATCAGGGCGTTGATCAGGCTGATGCGGTTTCCCTCGAACTCGTCATGCTTCACCGGGGCATCGTCAAGATGGAAAAATTCGGAGCGGGGAAGTAAACAGTAGTAGAGCGGGCGCAAATCGCGGAAGTTGGGGATATTGGCGTGCGGCTCGGGATTTGCGCCGATGCCGACCAGCTGGTGGGCTACGGCGTAGTTTCCTCTGAAGCAGGCATGCAGAAGCGGAGTATGTCCCGTCTCATTGTGGGCCTCGAGCTCTGCGCCGAGGGCGAGCAGTTTGGTGATGGTGTCCCTGATCTCGGCCGATCCGCGCGGTGCCCAAATGTTCGCAACGTAATGCAACGCAGTATTGTCGACCGAGTCTCGCTGATTGACGTCGAAGCTGTCATCCAGAGCCAGAAGCTTGATGATGGGTACGATGCCCTTGGCTGCGGCCGAGTGGAGAGCATTGTGTCGGTTCCGGCCGGCCCACTCAATCTCGGCGGCATCCACCTCGAGGGATGCGCCGCGGAAGATCAGGAGCTCGGCTACGGTCCGCTCCTCGTGACACAGGGCAGTGTGAAGTGCGCGCCAGCAAGGCCACTCGTTTGTTCGTCGGAGAGGGTGTCTGCTCGGCTTCAGAGACCGGCACTCGCAGACCCTGAACGACGGAGCGTCGATCCTAGCTCCGTTGTGGAGCATCCAGTCCACCACGTCTCGGTGTCCATGTTTGACCGCGAGGTGGAGCGGCGTTGCCCAGGGCGTAGTATCCTCCTCTTGTGTGGCCGGCGCTGCAGGCGGCGCCGGAGGTGTATTTGTATCCGCCTCCTCCGTTGTGTTCTCTGTGCTGCTGGGCGGGGTGTAGGGCGCGAAAAGGTCGAGTTTGCCGCCGGCATCGAGGGCGTGCTTCAGAGTGCCGAGCTCGCCGCGTGCAGCGCCCCAGAAGATGCACGACGACTTGTTAAGCTTCACATTGTCGATATAGAGCAGTGGATTAATGATGGAATAGAAGAATCGATTCGCTCGCGCGAGCGAGGCTTGGTCTTTTAGGTCGAGCAGCTCGAAGATTAGAATGACGAGTTCCGTCGGCAATCGGAGAATCGGCCGAGGTCGCGAAGATTTCTTCGAACTCTTGCCTTTCTTCTTCTTTTTCGATCGGAGCAGCTTCGGACGGCTCTTCGAGAGGTCGCCCAACGCCCCCTGCGAATCCATCGCGATCTTCAACTGTTGATGTTATGGTGAGGTTGCATTTGAATGCAAGGCAGGAGAAGTTGGGCGTGAGGCTGCTGCCGCAGCGGGGCAGGCCAGAGGCATGGAAGGCAGCCAAGCCCTGAATTAAAGTTAGATGAGAACCGTACACCCCAGGCGGCGAATGGAAGTTGATCAAGATAACTGCTGAGAAGGGGGCATCAGTGGGTTGAAAGAGCCACCACCAAGATGGCCCAAGTTGTTGGGTATTAATCCAGCCTCATCAATTGAAACGTCAGAGTGCAGTTTTCTGTGACTCTCAAAGTCACGCGTTAACAGGCTCACAAGGAACCTGCCGTGAGCCAGGATGATGTGATAAGGTCATGACCAGTGCGCTCCTTCCCTGTCGGAGTGGGGGTCTTGAACCTGGGAGCATGACAATGTCTCACCCTGAAAACAGTGAGTCCGGTTTTGCAGAGTCTGCCACTAAACGTGATTTTAAAGAGGAAGTCCACTTTGCTCTTCACCGCATTACTACTGAGTCCCTTTGAAGCTCTCACACCGCTCTGTCGCGGGAAGCTTCCGCCTGGGCTTTTGGAGGCGCTGGTGGGGCAATCCCCAAGTACCCCTCTCCGATGGCACATCAAATACTGGAAGTGCTGAACCGGCAAGCGCAAATGCATTTTAAATTGTGAAAAGATATACTCGAGAACGCTTAAGTCATGCCAGTCTCTCCAATAATTTTGTTAAGGGGTACCTCGGTCCCTATATACGCCGGTCCATTCCCGTGACGCGGGGCAATCCTACTTCCACTGGGCCTCCTTGCTAGCAAGGAACTCCTTCAAGATGTTTACAATCTTCTCGAGAGCGGCGAGGTACTCCTGCAGCTCGGCCTGGATCACCGCATCGTCTTCACCAAGCTTGGCATAAAAGTCCTTGCGGTACGGGCAGGCGCTCATGGCAGCGCTGAAGATGGGCTTCACGATGAAGCTGTGGTGGGGCTTCAGAGTCGAGCCGTAAGCACCGCGAAACGACTCAGCGAGCTCCTCGGTCGGCTTGGTCACATTGGCCTGGAGAGCTAGGCAAGTGAACTCAAGTCCTCTGCCGACCTGTCAGTGCATTCCTCCATAAACATATATTCTTGCTCTCACCTCACCAACCACAACAATCCCTCAGTAGCGGTGTGGGTCTTAGTCTTGAGCTCGTTCCGGACGAGATCTTGGACATTCTGGGACTCGAGGGGGGCAGCGAGGAAGCGCTTGCGGAGTTTCTGCGCGGAGGAATTAGCTTGGAAAAGCGATGTAAAACAGGCAGACAGAGTTAGACACACCTCAACGTTGCCCAACAAGTCCTTCTTGACCGGGGAGAAGGCAACAGAGCCGAGAAGGTCTGATCTCGGTCAGTCTTAATCATGGGTGGAACAATGGGTAAGAAATACCAAACATGGTGGTCAGGGCCTCGGCGGCATCGAGGAACTCCTCAGTTGAGATGGCGTTTCCATTTGCAGCGTCAACGGTGACCTGGGGGAACGTCTTCTTCATGGTACCGAGGAAGGTACCCCCGGGGGCAATCTGGACGGCCGCCATTTTTGTTGGTTGTAGGATCGGTCGCTGGCTCGGTAACAAATTGCTTCGGCGTGATACCAGAGGAACTAGAGAAGCAGCTGGCGGTCAACAAGCTGAAACTGTCACAACCCCACACAAACGCAAGACCTCGAGGACTGATGGTGGACCCATTTTTAGCCACGGGGGATCGCACCCCACTTTACCCCTCCCCCGCAGATGATTGCTGCTCTGGAATCGGATAAGGAGTCACGTGCCCCAGCACCAGCCGCCGTTAAACCTTGGCCAGATCATGGGGGATACAATTGGATTTGCACTTGCAGTGGAAATGCTGGAAGGATTAACTGCCTCTAATCCAAGCTCAGCCTCTGGCAGCGTATCTTCACTCGGGAGGCATGACTTCGGCTGATTGATCTCGATCTCGATCCGTGGTTAGGGGGCGGTCAAGGGACCACCGAGAAGCGTCTCCATTGACCCCGTGCTGGGGCCTTGATTCTGGCAGACCTTTCGTGGACAATGCCACATGAATACGAAGTTATTTCCGCGAAAGGCTAAAGTCCAGTGGACGTTGGTGGAACAAAAGTGCATAGACCACGCCGTTGGGACGGACGGCATGACGTCATGCTTCGCTCCCGTCCCTCCCCGCCTCAAACCGAGTTCCAGCTCTCCTTCCTAGGTGCCCAGCTCAGGTGTGGGAGCATGGTCCGATCCATTGCTTTGGTGTACGACATGGCGATGGCCCGATGGCCGATTACCCGAACTCTGTCCAGCATTTTGGATTTCTTTCTGAGAACCCTGTATTTGACGCTTCCGTCATCGATCTGCCATTGTTTCACTCGCCCCCCCATTCCTTGAATACGTAGTGCATCCCAATTGACGCAGATTTTTATTTCTTCTCCTTTTCTCACAATGCCACGCTGCAAGCAAAATGCCGGGGACGGCTGTCTACCCCTGCCAAGACCATTCTTACATTCGTCGAAAAAAATGGATGAGCCAAGCGGAGAGCACCACGGTCTCAAGACCAAGATGAAGCAGCCCTTGCATGAACTCAAGGAAAAGATGCACAAAGTCGGCCTCGAAGATGCAAAGGTCCATCTCATCCAGCAAAAGTAACCCTCCTTTCCACCCAAGTCCTATGCAATGGCTCACCGTCTACAGACATAAGATTGGAAAGTTTGCAAATCTGGTATGCCCGTTCCATTCTTCTTTTTCTCTTATTTTTCCGCCTTTTTTTTATATCCAGAGAATCCAGGTCTAACATCTCAGTTCAACCCTCAACATCGCCATGATGAAGAGCACGAGAAGGCGTGTGATGAGAAACGCACCAAGATTTGTGAATCCCATCGCTTCCAGTCCTACTTCCCAGAGCGGGAGGGGAATATGGTCAAGTGGTACGTCGATGGCCGGGACTACTTTTGGGCCGTGTCAGTTGCTCTCGACCAGGCCAAGGAGACCATCTACATTGCCGACTGGTGGCTCTCGCCGGAGCTCTTCCTCCGTCGCCCTCCCTACTTCAACCAAGAATGGCGACTGGACCAAATCTTAAAACGCCGCGCAGAGGCAGGTGTTAAAATCTACGTCATCGTGTACCGGGAGGTGCAGGCCGCTCTGGCATGCAACTCGGAGCACACCAAGCACTCCCTGCAGGCCCTTTGTCCCGAAGGTTCACCGGGTTACGGAAACATCAAGATTATGCGCCATCCCGACCACAACGTGCTGGAAAACGCTGCAGACATGACATTCTACTGGGCCCATCATGAAAAGCTCATTGTTATCGATTACGAGATGGCATTTTTTGGGGGACTGGATCTGTGCTTTGGCCGCTGGGATAACCATCAGCACACGCTCTCGGATGTCCACCCCGAGGGTGTAGTCAATGAGGTGTGGCCGGGCCAGGACTTCAACAACAACCGCATCATGGACTTCAAGAATGTTCAGGACTGGAAGCAGAACGAGCTGAGCAAGGCAGATTATGGCCGCATGCCTTGGCATGACGTTGCCATGGGCATAATCGGGCCAGGTGTTTATGATATCGCTGAGCATTTTGTCCTTCGCTGGAACTTCGTCAAGCGTGACAAGTACAAGCGCGACAAGCGGTTCGAGTGGCTCGAACTCAGGGGCCGTCAAGGGCAGGATGAAGATCTGGTTGGCGTCCAGCGCCCAAGACACCCTGTGGGTGGGTACGTCTTGCACCCTCTGTCTCCGATGGCGACCAAGAACGTCGATCATCGCGGTAGCGTCAAAGCTCAGGTCGTGCGGTCCAGCTCGGATTGGTCTAGTGGCGTCCTCACTGATCACTCGATCCAAAATGCCTACAGCGACCTTATCCGCAACGCGAAGCATTATGTTTACATCGAGAACCAATTCTTCATCACTGCCACTGGGGACCAACAGAACCCAATCCACAACACCATTGGCCGCGCAATTGTGGATGCTGTTGTCCGAGCCGCCGTGGATAAGCGCAAGTTCCGCATCATTATCCTGATCCCCGCTATTCCCGGGTTTGCTGGCGACTTGAGAGAGGACGGCGCCATCGGCACAAGGGCAATTATGGACTACCAGTACAAGTCAATCTGGCGTGGGGAGCACAGCATCTTTGAACAGATCCGCAAGGAGGGCATTGACCCGACCAAGTATATCTTTTTCTTCAACCTTCGCAGCTACGACCGCCTCAACAAGACACCAGCCATCAAGAAACAAGAGGAGGTGTCAGGAGTGAAGTACCAAGAGGTTCAACGCGCCGAAGCCGAAGAGGTTATGGGTGAGGGTATTCACGGAAACATTGATTCCTCTGGCGGAAGAGACTCGCACATGGGCAAGATCAAGGAGCAACGAGGGGCCATTGATGGGGCTCTGAAACGCAACACCGATGAGGCCCACAGACCGGAAGCTGAAGAGCGGGGCATTGACATGAAGAGACGGTTCGAAGCTGCTAGAGAAGAAGATAAGACGGATTCACCCTTCAGTGTCGCGCACCACGCCATGAAGACACCCGGCTCAATTCTCGATGTACCATGGGATGGCGACCCGGAAGATGAAGTGAACCACTGGATCCAGGAAGAGCTGTACATTCATGCGAAACTGCTCATCGTTGATGACCGCTTCGTCGTTTGTGGGTCCAGTAACCTGAATGACCGGAGTCAGTTGGGGTATCACGACAGCGAACTGAGTGTTGTCATGGAGGATACGAATATGGTGCAGTCGACGATGGACGGCCAACCGTTCGAGGCTGGGCATCACGCAACCGCGCTGAGGCGATATCTTTGGAGGGAGCATCTTGGCTTATTGCCACCCCAGGATTTGGATGCAGCCAACGATCTCAACGCTCAGCCTCCAGGTGACGATTCTCCTAACGACATTCTAGATAATGATGAGACGTGGAAGTTGGTTGAGGACCCTCTCAGCGACGACCTGTGGGAGAAGTGGACAAGCCAAGCCACACAGAACACGTTGGTTTTTCGGCAGCTGTTCCACGCTGATCCAGATGATCATGGTGAGTGCTGACCCAACTGGTGGCGAGATGAGATGTTGACACAGCCAGTGAAAACGTTTGACGACTACAATGGGTTCTTGCCAGCGAAGGGGGTCAAGCCTGGCCACATCTTTGACCGCATGATACCTCCTGATGAGGCGAGGGCCAAGTTGGCCAAGATCAGTGGACACTTGGTGTGGATGCCTCTGGACTTTTTGAAGGATGCGCCCATGGCTGAGAAGGGGTTGCAAGTGAACTCTTGGACGGAGAGTGTGTATACCTGAGTGTATCTTTATCTTTTTGGTCAGAGAGTTACCGCAACCGACCTTCCCTTGGGGCTTGCCTTCACAGCCAAGCTCTGTAAGCTGTTGTGAATTGTGAATGGATGACGGGTTTCCCTAATTTACTTTTGTTTTACTAAAATCTTGGGTTATTACCGCTGGATATGGTGGTTGTGTATTTGCGTGATTTTGTATTTGCTTGATTTTGTATTTGCGTGATTTTGCATTTTGCGATGAAGGATTTCTATCAGGCTAAAAAAACCCAGATGAGGGTTTACAGTAGCAATACGTGAACCAAGTCCCAGTTGATGATTTTTGCTGCACTCATTTTTGTTAATGGGCACATGTCATGGCTAGAGAGAAATAAGTGGAGTAACTGCTGAAGGTGAAAACGAGTGACTGGCTGCAGGTGGTTAAGAAACAGCTGGTCATTGGCAGGATGCGGTGTTGAGATGGAAGCTAGATGATGAGGTGGACTGGGCTGGGCGACCAAGCTATGTGTGCAACTTTTATATTTTCACGGTTCTAGAGTCACAATCCTATTTTATCGTTCAGGCTTTTTCTTATTCTGTATTGCTTGGCTACCTAACTACCTAGGTACGGAAAGATAGGTGCCTAAGTAAGTGGTGGAGGGCTGACCCCCTTTTTGTGGTAAACAGTGCCAATCCCAATCCCAAACCAAGCCAAGCCAAACCAACCTAAGGGGAAACAGCCAGCTGGGACGCCGAGCTCAGTTTCCAATCTCCAGTTCCTTTTGCGTTTCCAGTTTCTTTATATATATGTGTGTGTGTGCAAAGTCAATGAAGTGCCATCCATCCATCTATTCATTGTCGGAACTTTCCCTAGGTAGGTAGGTAGGTAGGTAGGTAGGTAGGTAGGTAGGTAGGTACCTAGGTACCTAGGAAGAAGAAGAACAAAAAAAAGACCACTACCTCCTCACAAGCCTTGCAGGTCGTCTCTCGCTCTTGTCCTGGATATCCCCTAGATACCACGCCACCTCCCTTTCAAAGCGCTTCACCTCTTTTCCACGACGCAATCTTTCCTCTCGACGAGCCCAAAACAAAGTTGTTGCGGCTCTCGCTGTGCGGAACCAAAATTCCATTCCAGCCCAGGGGATAATAACCCCCGCGAGCCAGAGGAGGTCACATCCGCCCTTGAACCAGCTCTCCTCCTCCGTACAAGCGGTAGTTAATCTCTCCGAGTGAGCGAGGATTTCCGCAACAGCTTCAGAGGCATGGCTTTGTATTTCTTTGGAAAAAGCCACTTCCACCTCCGCAAGACGGGATTGCGCTTCCCGAAGAGAAACTGCTTGTTGAGTGCGGAATCTGGCCAGCCGGTCTTGGAAATAGCGTTGCTCGCAACGGGTGAGTCCTCGCCGTACGCGTGTGAGGTAGGGATCATAGCGGGAGACAGAGGAAGAGGGAGAGGGAAAAGGAGAGGGGGTGGTAGGTTTTACCCCAATAATTGTAGGTGGTTTCGGGGAGTGGGTAGGGGTAGCCGTGATGATAGAGACGGCAGTGACAGCAGCCGCGGTGGGGATGCTGTCAGGCGGGGACGCGGTAGTAGTAGTGGCGGCCGCGGAACCTTCGCCGGCGTTAACTGACACGATTGCCTTTGCAATGGCCACGTCAGAGATGGCGATAGCCTCACCAGCGGCGGTGAGGGCGGTGCTGGCGCTGGCAATAGCGCTGGCGAGGGCATCGAGGTCGGTGCTGATGAGGGCGATGCTGGTGGCCATGTCCATGGCGGTGTCGGCGTCGGTGTTGTTGTTATTGGCGATGCTACCACCACCAGCGACCCGAGAATCCCGACCGGTGACAACATTAAAAAACCTTCCATCCTGCCCAGTCTGCTCTTCCTGCTCATCGTCTTCCTCCCTCTCAGACAAGTCCCCAAACAGAGTAGGCCCATCATAGTCCTTGTCGGTATTATCACCATCATCACTTATTCCGCTCCAGTGCCATCCCTCCTCAGTCTCCATGTTCCCTCTCTCTTGTTCTTCTTCTTGTCTAGGAATAGACATAGGAACAGGCATATCCCCAAGATACTCACCCTTGGCAGTATCGGAATACCCTCCGGGCATAATCTCCGGACGGGCTATAAATGTCAGGGGTTCTGTCTCTTGAAGATCGACGAGGACGGGGGATTCGCTATCCGCTTCCGAATGGGAGATTGTCTCGAATTTGCTGTTGCTGTCACTGCCTCTATACCTGTCACTATTGTGTTCATGATTGTTGTCGGTACAGGGATCGTGATCGTTGTAATTGTCGGTAAAGTCGGGAACAAACCCAGGACGAACCCCTGGAAAAGTGCCCGGCATAGCCCCTGGCATAGCTCTAGCCATAACACCCGGCGTGGGTACAGCTCTAGGCATAGCCCCCGGCATAGGCACAGCTCTAGGCCCTGGCACAGGCACAGGCATAGCTCTAGCTCTAGCCTCTGGCATAGGCACAGCTCCAGGTCTAGGCACAGGTCTAGGCACCTGCCCATCTCTAGGGACATGCATGTGCAAAGTGCAGGGAAAGCCCTTTTCTTCGTCCCAGGGCGGGGGTAAGCTGAAGGGGTTGAACGACATTGTATCGTATGCCTTGACGGTTGATAACTAGAGAAGAAAGGAAAAAAAAAAGGTTTCCCAGACTGACTTGGATGGATACTCGAGTTAGATCGAGATCAAAAGATACGAGATAGCAGAGGCGTGTGTTGTGATGTTGTGCTGCTGGGCTTGTCACATAAAAGAAGAGGAAAAGAGAAAAGAAACCCAGGCCGAAGAAGAAAGACGCGTAATATAGCCCTGTCACCAAACTTAATCACACAAACTTTGCCATTTCGGATACTTAACCCTAATCGCCGTGTATATACCGAGGTTATCAACGTCTATGATGCGGTGGCGTTGTTTAGAGTCTGACGTGATTGCCCTTCGAAACCTAGAGAAGATCACCAGCTGTCCAACTTGATCAATGCTGTAACTCGTTTATACAAGTAGATAGACCCAGAAACATGGTTTAAACAACTTGCAAATGCTGCAACTCGTCCGGGTATCTTGACTAAAAAACATTGTCCTAGCAATTTTCGATACTGCAGCTCGTTTACCAGGCACCCGACCCGGAAACATGGTTCCAGCTTTCAACACCGCAACTGTCTATTGGGTATATAGAAACATGATCCACCATCACCCGAGATTAAACTCACTAGAGGCATTCATGAGAGCCTTCATCTTTTCCTTCATCCGCCGAGCCGCACCGTCATCCACCGCACCAATACCATCATCGTCATCCCAAGCCTTCGCTTTCGACTGTGGCTTGCCGCCAGTCGAGATTTCCTTAGCCACCGCCCTGTTCGTTCTCTTCGCGACCCCCCCGCCAATTCCTCCAGGTGTCTCACGCAGACAGAAACTCTTCGCCATGTGTCCAAGATGTAGTTGTTCCTTGTCAAAATAGACACGCTCCTCGCGAGTATGTGTGGCATAGGCGCGAATGTGAGAGCGGAATGCTTGTCTGCCAGCGTCGAGAAGGGGATCATCTCTGGGCTTACCAGTACGATCCTTATGACCCTTGCCTTTGCCCTTCTTTGGCTCTTCCTCGGGTCCCCCTTCTGACTTAACCAATAGTCGCTGTTCGAGATGCAGCTGCAGCGCTTCGGCCCGTGTTGTCCACGTCTGTTTCTCGCTCTCGGTGCTGTCATGCGGTGGTGGAAGGTTCACCGCACTTGCCAGTCCCTTCTGAAGAATTGACTCGTACAGTTGTGATGTTGGGGCTGGTGTACCTAGAAGAGACCTGTACTCCTCTTCGCAGCCGGGAAGGAGGAACAGCACTGCCTTTCCTGACCGACCAGCACGAGCGGTACGACCGATACGATGGAAGTGGTCTGCCACTGCGAAAGCTGGATCGTACTCAATGACCACATCCACAGCCGGAACATCTAGACCACGAGACGATATATCCGTCGTAATGAGAACGGCTGGTTCTGCCGAAGTAGTAAATGACTTGAGAGTTGCCGTTCGGACGGGCTGTGCTAGTGATCCATGTAACCTATGGAGTAGCACTGTAGGCGTTGCTGGTGATGTGATGTAACATGCCGGTGCAACTGTTGAGTCTGTATGCGGATCTGGTTTAGTATCTGGCACTTCTTCCACAACTGCCGTCGTTTTGAGCAGCTCAAAGTGGAAGTCGACCGAGTCGGCGCAAGAGATGAAAATGATGGCCTTCTTGACCGCACCTCGCCTGGAAAATGTCCACTTCAGATAGGCGATCAAGGTGACCAAGCGAAGTTTAGCGGGCACAATAAGACAGGATTGTTGTAGTTGTGATGGTGCGCTGAACTTGGCCTCCACGTCGGCATCCTTCTCCATGTCCGCTTTTGACGCTGTAATGTGGACGGCATCTTCCAAACTGATCTCTCCCAGTTTCTGGACGTTCATCTTCATGGTGGCCGAGCAGAGAACCGTTACCCTCCTCGATGGTAGAACGCCATCCAAAACCAGTCCTTCCTTGTTCTTATCCTGGAGCTTATCCTGTCGGATCTTGCTGACAATTGTCCTGATGTCGTCTTCAAAACCCATCTCCATCATCCGGTCACCTTCGTCGAGAACCAACCACCGAACCATGCCAACTTCGAGGACCTTGGTGTTGTCGAGGTGGTCAGTTAGACGACCTGGTGTGGCGATTAAGATGTTGGCACCCTTTCTGATGCGCGCCTTCTCCGATTTCTTGCTCTCTCCTCCAATGACCGTAGTACATACCAGCCAGGGCGTGCACCGGAGTACTTTTTCGAGCACAACAGATATTTGCTTGCATAGTTCTCGGGTTGGTGCCAGAATGATAGCAAACAGCCCGGAATTGCGATGCACCTTGGTCCCATTGGAGCTGCCATCATCATTTAAGCTCAGCGCGACGAGACGGTGGACAATCGGCAGCAGATAAGCCAACGTCTTTCCGGAACCAGTCTCAGCCTGAAGGAATGCGTCGCTATCATCTTTGATGAGCTGTGGTATTGTGTTTCTTTGGATCGCTGTGGGTGCCTTCATCTCCAGCTTCGATGCCAAGTGTTGAGCAACTCGCCGACAGAGACCAAGAGCATGGAAACTTGCGGCTTCGTCTGAGAGGGGGGCATTGGAGGGTACGGCGGGCTCGACTTCTTCGGGCTGTTCCTCGAAAGCGGTGACAGCCATGGGGTTCTTGGTAAAGATACTCGACGAGATGGCGCCCGTCTTCATAGCGTAGCTAGGCGCATATTCGCTGGAGCTGGCGGTCTTTTGGATCTTGAAGTGCCGGTCGACGGTGCCATCTTCAGTTCGCATTCGTTTCGCCGGTCGATTCGCATCGTTGCCAGAGGATTTTTGCGATGTCTTGAGGTTGTGTTGAGCTCGAACTCGGTCTCGCCAACGCCCTCCCTTGAACTTGACCTGGTTGGTCAAGGGCGTATCTCCAAGCTCAAAGTTGAGCAGCATGCCATCGTCAGCCATTTTGGATGCGGTGGGTGGGCGATTGGTTTGACGAGCTCTGGTTCTTGATGCTGCACCAGAAAAAGTTCCAACTAGACCCCGCGAATGAAGAATTAAGGTGGGGCGGACGAAATCTTGGCGACAAAATTCTGCACTAAAAGCTTCACCGCTTTCCTTTCCTCGACGAGTGCAGGGATCAGCGTGGCAGCTCCAGACCCATCCTCAAGCTTGTGAACATTTACAACTCAGAAGTGAGTCAGTCTTGAGGGTATACGTTCCAGGGCATAAGTAAAGGACGGGTGTTACCTCCAAGTGTTGCCAATGTACTTATTGCTGCGAAATGTTATCATTGTGCGGTTGTCTTATCGGGGAGAACCACTTTGCAGCTCACAACTCAACAGACAACGTGACGAGGAAACGCATCCCATCATCTTTAGGGCGCTACCACGAAATATGGCTATATAGACATTACCGAGATCCTATATTACACCGCCAGCCATGAATTCCTTCTTTAACTCTCCTCCAACTACTCTTGGTGAGTCCCCCCATGATGATGATGAAGAATCTCATCCGTGGACAACATGGAAACGCGTCGCCTCGGTTGGCCATTCACCTCGCTGGTGACCGCGGAGGCCAGACTCTCAGCAAAAGGCGAGCGTTTCCGTAGTGCTGGTCCGTAATAGTACACAGCGTACACAGCGCAGACCAGCACCAACGAGATGCCAAACAGAATCGTGCTCGCAATTTCCAGGTGTCGAGATCCGCCAATGTTGGTGTAGAACGGTATCGCTGGCACGGTGAGCACACCGGCAAGAAAGTCGCGGGCCCATCCGTTACCGCCTGTCGCAGAGGCGGCGTAAGGACCGTAGGCGCAGATCATGTACTGTAAAGAGAAGTTAGCATCTTGACAGGAGTCAAGTCTAGCTGGGTACAGGACTGACATCAATGCTAGCCATGTAGATGGAGTAGTTGGCAATACCGATGATACCTGAGCCCACCATTGTACCAATCCAATGCGTAGGCGGTCCACCAGAGGTCCACGCAAAGATGATGAGACCAATGGGCAAACAAGGCGCGGTATACAACAACCACCAGAGCCGCGACTCATACTGAGCATGCTCATCCCCTGGCTTCAGTTGTCGTTCTTTCTTGTTCCGCCATATCGCCGGGGTAAATGACAACCAGGCAAGGATGTAGCCCAGACCAATGGGGATGAAGGCGAGCCCCAGTTGGATGGTCGAGAATCCCCACTGGTTGTAAACAAGGGCCAAGGACTGGATCTGCATGAAAATGAGGGCGTCGGAAAAGCCCGATAAAAGAGACAGAGTGAGGACAATCGGCTCTGTGAGAAACATGCGGAATGGCCGAATCCAGGTCTGCATCAACTCCTTGAAGGTGAAGCGCTCCCTAAAGGGTTCGAGCTCGTTTGGTCCGTAAACATTGGGTGACTGGCCCGACGTCCGGCGCTTCTTGGCAATCCTGTCCAGAAGAATAGTCGCTCGTGTTTCGGGAACCAAAAAGAGATGCAAGATCTGGACAAATCCGCCAAAGATGAGCTGGATCCAGATGGTCCACCTCCAGTCGAGATAAGTCTCAATGAATCCTCCAATAATGGGTCCGAGGATCGAGCCTGCCACGGAGGAGAAAACAATATAGGCGACAGCATACTGCTGCTCATCGGGCTCAAACACATCAGCTATCATGCCAAGCGTGACGCTACCACCAGCAGATGACAGCCCTCCTAGAGCACGGCCCACCAGGATGGTGGCAAAGTTGGGTGCCAGTGCCACAGGAAGACACCATATGTTGACCAACCCCAGAGACAGCTGCAAGATTGGCTTTCTCCCAAACTCTTCCGACCAGGGAGCCCAGAGCTCACACCCAAAGGCATACGTGACCAGGAAAATGGCAGCGCCCACTCGAGCGGCCTGTTCGCTGATATGGAACTCGCGAGATATCCCGCCAATGCCGTTTGAGTAGAGTGACGTGTTGAAGTTCATCGAGGTCTGGACGAAGAAGATGACGGTGAGGATCATCCACTTTTTCCAGCTGGGGAAGGAGAAGCCGAGCTCATCCCAGGCATCTTCCTCTTTGAGCTCGATCTTGCCGTCTGGTCTCTTTTCTGGTTTGGCGATATGTTGTTGGCAAGTGGTGGGCGGTGTCTCCGGCCTCCGAGGCGAGTTTGATGTTCCGCCCGTGGTGCCAGTGGTGCTTTGAGCGGCATCCAGTGTCTTGTCGGAATCGGTTCCCGCGGGTTCTTGAGTGGACCTTGCAGGACTTGTCATGGCGTCACCTTGTCAGGGACGTGAAAAAAAAGGAAGAAGATATAAGCAATAGCACATCGAGAGAAATATTCGGGATAACAATAAAAAAGCATCCGATGTATCTAGTAACCGTGTTCAAGATATATAAAAACCGTTGAACGTTGGCGAGCCGACCACCGACCAAGCGGACCGCTGACGACATGGCTCTCGCTCCCCGCCACAAGGTTCAACGCTTGCTGATCGCTTTGGCAAAGATCCATGATTCGTGCTGGATCACGGGTTTGCGTTTGGAACGGAAATCAAGTGTGTGGTCAGACATCTGGACCGTGCCGAGAAAAGGGGCAAATGTTGTCAAAATGGAAGAAAATGGGAGGAGACAGAGGCTGTGAAATTTTGAGCAGGGGTGACTCGATCGGGGCGATTATTTTCGAGCGCAATTCTGACATTTTCTGTTAGAGAATACTTTGTTTGAGCGAGAAACCGTTTGCACGGAAGGAACATATCTCAAGAACGAGCTGCAGAAGTGTGTGGTCGAACATGGGATGTCGTCGCCGCCGCGATCTGGAAGAGTGGGCCCGATCGATGCCAAGCATTGGCCGCCTCTTGCGTCGCAGGCCACAGGGTTCTGCAGGGTTCCAGGTGGGCCTGTGGAAAGAGTCGACAGTCGACCTGAAGGCACCATTGCAAAGTCTACAGACAAAACCGCGTCGATGATCAATACTGTGCTCACGGGATAATAGTTTTATTTTGTTGCAGCGAATCAAGATCCTGATCTTAGACTTTGAAGAGGTCAGTTCTGATGCCAGAATTGCAACGCCACGGCTGGGAATGGCAAGCTGGCGTTCGCTTGCGGCTGCATCCACGGCTACACGTCCGTAAACCTCCAAATGCCTGCGTATGAACTGTTGCGCCTTACCCTCGCAAATTCCAACACGAGACGTTTCAATCCAAACGCTGACGGCGTTGGCCGGGCCCGTCATCCGATTTTATGGCACAGCACGACTGTTGGTCGGGCAAATCGGAATTTCGGGACCGAAGGCTGCCTGCCGTTCTCAGCCCCAGCGCGTGAGATTGGCATGGCCAGCGGGTGCCAGCTTCATAAAATCGCGCCCTTGGACTTCCCCAAAGACCGACTCCGAAAAAGTGCAAGCCAGCCTTTTAACCGTGCGACGTTTCCTGCAGCCAGCTTGACGCCTTTGCATCGGTGGTCCGGATAGCGTTAACGGTCTCCGTCCGGTCCTTTTCGCCAATTGTATTTAATTGAGAGCACCCAGCTTCGCCAGTCTTCGCCATGTCCCAAAGACCTCCCTTCCGGTCTCTTCCTCCGCGTCCATTCCCTATCCAGGCCAGACTCGGCGCAATGAGCACTCAAGTCGCTATCGCAGCTGCCGTTGCTGGCATTGGCGCGTATGCCCTGTACATGCGGAGAAATGCAGCCCCACAGACAGGAAAGCCAATTTTTGGTAGCTTCGGTTTCCACAGCCTGAAGCTCCACAGCTCAGAGCTGATCAACCACAACACCAAGAAGCTGCGCTTCGAGCTCCCCGACGCCAGCCAGCCCAGCGGCCTTTCGCTGTCGTCAGCTCTCTTGAGTGTTTCGTTTCCAAATGGACGTTGGCTTCCCGTCCTCCGGCCATACACGCCGACAAACGATTTGGGTCAGTTTCTTTCTTCACGCGCTTTGATGCCAAAAAGTCACGTGCTAACAATGACCAGCGGAGCCCGGTTACGTTGAACTGATGGTTAAGCTTTACCCGGGGGGCAAGCAGAGCTCACATATCCACTCGCTAAAGCCCGGCGATTCGCTGACTTTTGCACCCATCCCGGAGCTCAAGTGGACACCCAACAAGCACCCCCATCTGGCCATGATTGCAGGCGGTGCCGGCATCACGCCCATGTACCAGCTTGCGCGGGGCGTTCTCAAGAATCCTGAGGACCAGACTCGCATCACCCTGGTCTGGGGAGTCAACACCGATGAGGACATTTTCCTCGGCAAGGAGTTCGGCGCACTTGAGAAGGAGTACCCTGGTCGCTTCAAGGTGCACTATGTGGTCGCTACACCCGACGCCAACTCGCCCCATCGTAAAGGTTTTGTCACGAAGCAGATTCTCGAGGACCTTGGTTTGAGTTCCAAGTCAGAGAAGAACCAGGGCACCAAGGTTCTGGTCTGCGGTCCCCCGCCCATGGAGAAGGCTCTCAAAGGGACCAAAAGCTTCCTTGGCGGTGCCAAACCTGGTTTGTTGGCTGAGCTGGGGTACGGCGCGGACCAGATTTTTAGCTTTTAATTGTTGGGCTGGAGTTTGGCATTGTAAATAAGGCAGTGGGAGGTTAGGTAATACTCATAGGGAACAGTGCTTTTATTCGCTTCAGATTCCTGTCTATGGTGTTCGTGAAGACCCTTACCTACAGTCACAAGGGAACAAAATTAAAAGGAACAGTTAACGTTGCCGGTCCATGCAGTACCTCTTGGCGCAGAATCTCGATCCCGAAGCATCCAATCCGAGACGAGTACCTTGATCGGGACTGATACTTACACGGTCTTTATCACTGGCAGACGCATCATCAATACGCTCCTTTTAAGGCGGGTTCCAGATAAAATCCCAGTCCGAGTTGCCGTATCAGCTGGCCCGGTAATTGTCGTCACCCTCCCGTAGCTCGGGAATCGGAATTGAGCGTAACCCTGACTCAGCCTTCCAACCTCGGCGGTTTACGCAGATAGCTTACTCACGACGTCCAGTCGGCTTCGTCCGCGTATTTGTGTACGGAGCACCCGTGCGGGAGGAGATATCTCAAGTGATGTCATGGTGAATGCAATACAATAGAGTTATGTGGTTGCTTTGCAGGAAGATGCTTGCCATTGATGGTGACGTTGCATGGGGCTTATACGGGCCGGTCCAGTTGGGCTAGGTTGAGGGTTGAGGATGTAAGTCTGGTAAGTATTTAAGTTGAGAGATGTCTTGCTCTCTGTATTTGGCCGACAATATCTTTGACTATTAACCAAAACTCTACCTCTTCTGGTTCAGAGGCAGACAATAACAAGAAGAAGAAGAACAACAATCCAGTCTTAAAGCCGACACCATTGAACATCTCGATATCTACCTACACAACAACCATGAAGTACCAATCTACAACTTCTTCCCTTCTCCTCCTCACCCTCTTATCCGCCTTGAAAGTCCACTCCTCCCCTATAGTCTCATCATCTCCCCACTGCAAAGACTTCAAAATCCCCATCTCGATAAGCACCTCGAACCTAGCCTTTGGCCTTCCCAAATTCACGACAAATTTCGACGTCGCCAACTTTATTGATACCATTTCCTCCCGAAATGCATCCACCGCCGCGACCGTTGTTGCGGGGAATCGGCAGAATGTTTCGGCGACGTATTTCATTTCTGGGACGTTTTGTCAGCCCCGTTCCCCTCACAGTACTCGTGGGATCACAGATGAAGAGGGTCAAGGGGAGACGGTACTGATCGCAACGCACGGATTGAATTTCGATAAATCCTACTGGGATCCGGAGATCAAAAAAGAGAAATACAGCTTTGTAAACTTTGCTGTGAACCAAGGCTATTCCATCCTCTTTTACGATCGGCTAGGGGTCGGCATGTCGCAGCGGGTTTCCGGGTACATCCCACAGTTGGGAAACCAAGTGGCTATTTTGGAAGAATTGATCAAACTGGTCAAGGAAGGAAAGTTTATAGAGACACCTCAAAGAAAGAAAGTGGTGTTGGTGGGACATAGCTTCGGCAGTGCCATTTCGTTGAACCTGGTTGCGCAAGACCCCGACTTGGTCGATGGCGTGGTCCTGACGGGGTTTAGTCTGAACGCCACGGCCAATAACTTGCTGGGGTTCGTGGAAGGGGTGGCGCCGAGGATTGCGAGCCAACAGAACGGAAAGCGGTGGGGAGGATTGGATACGGTGAGTTTTTTTTTTTCTTTTTCATCTTTCCTCTCCTCTCCATGAGATTGAACTGGGAAATAAATACTAACTTGACCTGCTTGATTCAGGGATATCTCATGCCAGTGGACATTTACTCAAACGTGGCCTCGTATGTTATCTGACTAGTAACTGAGAGTAATAAACACTGACACAGTATATCT
>Ga0247760_1001110_pt1 | contig 26660 bp, 21 predicted proteins | sample UWRJL171409R4_FD_179936 | JGI IMG/M metagenome (GOLD analysis project Ga0247760, IMG submission 179936) | Plant litter microbial communities from Arlington Agricultural Research Station in Wisconsin, United States - UWRJ-L171-409R-4 | ecosystem: Environmental > Terrestrial > Plant litter >... | reverse complement strand
CTCCTGGCCGAGTGGGTCCCCTACGGGACGAGCACCTTCTTGAGGCCCTTTTTCTTCCACATCGCCGTCGTTTTTTGGTGGTTACTGGGCTGGCAGATCCTCACGGCCATGGTCTCTCTCGCGGAGGTGTTCTCGGGCATTGCTATTGCTGCGGCCGCCGGGCTGGGCATTCTAGCCGATGTCGAGCCGGGGAGGGGTCGTTGGCCCCGACTGGGGGTATTGCCTCCGGGTCGGTTTAGCAGTCGGTTGTCTGGGATTTTGGCTTTCATGGGTGTGGTCGGATCTATTTGGGTCAAGTACGGCTGGCTGCATGCACCCCATGCGTATCCCGAATACCAGTACGCCTCTCTGCGGTTCGTTCCTAGGAGTCATGCTGGTTTGCTTGACCTGGACTAGGCTATCACTGCCGTGGGTGGAATTTTGACCCTGAGCTTCAGCCTGAGGGATGCAATGAGCGAACGCAAAAAGGCGAGGCAAAGAGCTTGACGAAATAGAGTACCACTACGGTGGCGCTGGGGGAGATAGAAGCGACCTGCGCACCAGCAAACTATACGATGCGCCCACCTATTTCACCGAGAGCACATCCGATCATCACATCCTTGAGCAAGCATTTATGAAAAACCAGCACACCGTTCTTGGATGTCTAGCTCACAATGAGATACACTTATGAGCATTTTGGCGGGAATTAGGTTCTATCTGACAAGCGTTCTCTGAAGGTGAGACGAAGGGGAATATTATGTGGAGGTTTGCCATATTACGCGCGAGATGCTCGACCATGATAGTAACCCTAAGTAACCCTTTTCTCCACGAGCCCACGGCTCCGAACCTTGCAGATTACAAACACATGACCCCCAACGCGTCAATAATTACAGCCAGGGGCAGTACGGAGTCTGTAGCCGGCGACGACGAGCCTGGCCCAGCCAGTCAATCAAAGCACCTTTCTGTAGGATTCAGACTTCGTTATCACAGTGGCTGAGGCTCACTGGCGCTCTGGTTGTGCCAGGCATCCAGTCAGCTCCGCTGACTAGATGGCTAAGGATCCTTTCCATCCGACACACACCTCCATGGGTTCTGGCCGGAACCCCCTTCTTTCTGACAAGGCCTCTCTTTTAAGCCCACTCAATGACGACGGTATCTGCTGAATTGAATGTCTTTGATCCCAGCTCCATACTGCATCTTGGCGTGTTGTCGAAGATGGTGATGAATACAGGGTATTGAACAACGGAAGAGTGGTTGCAGGAGGTGTAGGCGCGTGAGACTTGGGGTGTAGAGGCTAGCTTAAGTCTCCAGCGGTCAGGTAAGCCCTACGAAAAAGTAAAGGCGAAACTGTTCATTTTCAAGAATGGGGACCCATTTTGGCCATCTTTATATATAGGACTGATTCTGGGCCACTCGGCTAGAGTTGAAGCAATTCAGCATGCTGTGGCGCAGCCTGCCCAAAATGGTAATCAGGGTGAGCAAGCCTGAGCTAATCCTGAGTAAAGACTGAGCCGAGCCTGAGCCGGGGTGAGCAATGTCACGTGGGCGAGGTACGAAAAAGGAAATTTCGTGAGCCGAGATTCGTCTCACATAACAGTTAGATTCAACGCTGGTGCGAATGACTGTGACAGACAGCTTGCGTGGTTGTTTCTACCAATGGTTGCGAATGAAGCACTGCAGCCCTCCCTGTATGGTCGCCTTTGAGCGGCGGAGCTTTGGGGATGGCTGTTATCGGGTGACACAACTGCTGCGGTTTCTCCGAAAGGCTGCGTTCTGAGCGTCTGGTCTCATACGTGGCCTGCCTGCCTGGCGCATTCAAGAGGTGATCCTGATAAATATAGCTAAGAAACTAATGGCCAGATCGACGAAAGACAGTTTCCCGGTGTATTCAGCCGACCCCTTATCATCAAGTTATCCCATCTTCACTTCCTCGACCCCTCGGTTGCTCTGGTTAAACCACACAATGATACCATACGCCATCAAAATCTCGCCCCTGACTCACCAGTCGGGAGACATCACCTTCTCGCAGTAGATATCGCTCCTCACGCTCTGTTTGGCGCCCCTCATCGCGCACGTCATCGCCGGAGCCCCTGAACCAACATACCTCTGCCGGCGCCGTCCCAAATGGCACGACCGGATGTGCATCTACTCCCCCTTCACCATCATCTGGCGATACGCCGCCATCACCGACCGCCGCATCCGCGCCCTGCACTGGACCCCCTCCGACCTGGCCGCCGCAAACGCCATCTTCTGGACCTCATCGGGCTGGGACGGATCCGAAGAGATGGTATCCCGCGCCGAACAATACTGCATTCGCCTTCCGGAGCGCACGCGGATGACCTTCTTTTCGTCGGACTCGGTTAAGACAATCATCATCACCCTGCAGGGTATCCAGGTTATATTTCTGAATGCATCTCCGACGCTGACGGAGGGAGATTCTGGGGAGCCCATGGCACAGGTGCACGCGTTAGTTTCGATTGGAAATGTGTTCTCGTCTTTGGCAGTCTTGGGTCTGTTGCGACTCTTTGCTGCCTTCTGGATCACCGACCGGTTCAGCTACGTCGCTATCGACGATGTCCCGCTTGGTATGTCGCGCGCGTGGGCAATTTCATCCGACTCGCTTCAGATGCTGCCGTCCGAGACATTGAAACTTGACCGCCCCGACTCCCGATTCCGGCCAACTTCCTGGTATAGCCGGGCTTTCCGCTTCGTCTACATCTCCCTCTTTGCCGTGACATGCCTGACGGCCCTTGCCGTCGTGTTCTTGATGCAAGGCCGGGACATCCAACTCTCGGCCACGGTAACATGCAGCATCGCAACTCTCGCCGTGATCCCAGCCTTTGGCGTCACCACTTATACCTACTACGCCGTCCGGCACGGCTGCAAGTCGACTATCATTCCGTGCATTGGAAAGCCTTGGTATAAAGTGGCGACGGCGGTGATTTACTTGACTTGGCTTGTGTTATTGGTGTTCTCGGCTATCGAGACGAGGAGGCTCCCGTGCGGAAGGTATACCACGAGTCTGGCTGGATCGGGAGATGATGTCTACCTCTGTCCGGGGCTGGTGTACTTGCAGCCGGATGCAAGGTCTGGGCCGTTTGGATTGATTGCTCAAGTTGCGGCGGTGAATGCGTCGGAATCTGGAGAGACACGGAGTCGTTACATGGCGACATATTTTGCCGGGTCGTGTCAAGGGGCGGCATCAGGGAAGGGTATTCTTCTTCAGGGGGTTGATTCGTGATGGCATTCATCAACGGCTTTGTTAGGTATAGCGTTTGTCAAATTGATCGCGAGCTTCGCTCTTTGTGTTTGGAGGTGGCTGGCTTTGACCAATGCCATTGCAAGATAATTAAATTTGTCTTTTAAGATGTGTTACGTAAACTTACCAGAAAGAGATAGCAAGCCTTGACAGACTCCCCGCCGAGCTTTTCGGAGTAGTTTAGACGCAAACTTCCAGGGATTCCATTCAGTCAACTCTCCTCCTGCAAACCTTTTTCGGCCAACAATTTCTCCCACCTTACAAGAAACAAAAAGAATCTCACATCTTTGCACCGCGCCAAATCATATCGGCCGAAACCCACATCGACTCGACGGGAGATACTACCACTGATTTTGCCGGGCATAAACGGGGTGCGTGGTGGTACTGGGGGATCTGTGATGGGAAAGGTGAAGGGTTTTAGAAACGGTATGGAGCGATTATTGAGATCTAGGTACCCAGTCATGGCAAGAGTACGTCGGTGGCGGTGTTAAAGCTCGGCCAAGGAGAGAGACCCGGCAACCGGCGACCCGTTTAAAATACAAGCCTGCCCAATATCAGACAAAGAATGGATGGGCATATAACAAAAAGTCCCAGGCCGATGGCCTTCAGGTCTTGGCAGATACCTGCAAGCTTCTCCATCGTATAGACATATCTATGAACCAACACATGCACCGGCACACATATATACAACGTACATGATATTTGAGTGCCTCGGTATGAACGTCTCTTTCACGTGAACAGCGTACCTTCGCAAACAGCCCTTTAATTCAAGTTGCCGCTAAACCGCTCACAGACCCCTATTAGTGTCATGGTCAGTACCTTCATCGGGATACGAAAAGATGTTAATCAAAAGGCATTCATAGCAGGCTACCTACGCGCTTCTCAACCCAGGAAATATCCACCAGAACCCTCCAACAGCCCTCAGTTAGCCGTAACCGCCAGCAGGCTCTTCACTTTGAACTCCTGCGACCGATACCTCTGCTGCTGCATCAAATGCGCCTTGCACCGCTTCCCCCTCAACTTCCCCTCATCGCCCAAACACGCCGAGCACGGGCTATCCGACACATGATCATTCGGTCTCGGGATATACCCCCCAATCACCAAGTCCGCCCCATCCGCCCACTTCGACACCACCGTCGTCGGCATGACATACTCCCCCGCCCACTCCGCCGACCCGGGATACCGCCACGATTCCCTCCTCACGGGCTCCTCCACCCGCCACGCAAACCACGCGACCCCATCCGATACGGGGTACTCCCTCCCAAACTCAATCCCCCACAGCTCGTCCAGAAAATCCCCCATCTTCAGCCCCTCCTTCAACAACACCATCCTTTTCGGCACTGCCTCCAAAAACCGCCCGGGAATCCGCCCCGCCACCCGCGTCCGCTTCCCATCCTCCATGTTCTCCTCCGCCTCACGCACCCGCACCCGCTCGAAATCGCCCAGGCGCGCGATCCGCACCAGCGGCGGCTGCGCCACCAGCATGCGTCGCCAGCTGGCGCCCTTGCGCGTGAAGGCGTAGTGCCGCGCGCCGCCGTTGCGCACGTCGGCCATGGGGAGCATGTCCTCCTTCTGGACGGACCAGTCCATGTACTTTGGGCGGAAGGCCTTGGACACGATTCCCTCGCGGGTCGCGGGGAGAGGGGAGGAGTCGACCTCGGGGCGCTGGGTCCAGAGGTCCGTTTGCGGGACGGGGGCGTGCGGGTACAGCTTGTGGAAGCACTTGTAGAGGAGGGGGTTGAATTCGCGGGGGGCGGGGTTGGGGATGGGCGGGGCGGAGGCGGCGGGCGTGGAGGGGATGGCTTTGAAGAAGAGGTGCTGCTGCAGCGGGGCAGAGGCGGTGATGGCTGTGTGCCAGAACTTGCTGACGCGCTGGGCGGTGAGGAGCACGAATTCCATGTCGAGATTGAGCAGGATGAGCTCGAGCAGCTCGGGCGTGGCGAGAGCTTTGCTGCGTGCCGCGATGGTCCTGGGCGCGGGCTCGTCCTTGACCGGGACGGCGGGGGCGTCCTGGGCCTTTTGGGCCTGCTCCTGGCGGGCTTTCTCGCGCTTGTTGCTCTTGGTCATTTTTTTTGTTGGTCGTGGTGTTTGATGGTGTGTCGTTGAGGGTTTTTGTGGGTTTGGGGTTCCTGGGCTGCCGGTTTTAATCGAGTTGGGGTTCTAATCGGTTTGGTGTTCGAAGGATTGCTACCCGTCCGAGGGCGGCCAATGAGATGTTAGCGTGAGGGTTGACACTCAAGCGGGGGATTGAGTGTGGTCTCTTGCAACTGGACCAGCAACCGAGCTCGATTTAACCAGGAGGTTGGGTTCCACAAAAATGTCTATCTCAGTCGTCTTTGTCGTCATTTCTGCTTCGTACCGTATTCACTGATGGAATGAAGTTACCCGCAATTACGCCTAGTCGCCTCCACACAACAACCCACATCACTGGACCGTGGTCCAAAACAGAAGAACCTAAGGGCTTGTGACAGGGTCAAATAGCTCATGCGTTTTGTCCCCAAGCCCGTGACGACAGTGAGATCATGTCCAGGGGTGCGCCGGAAACCATGACCCTATCAGCATCTCTACACACGTAGTCTCCCGTTCACCGTCTCATCTATCTCAAATACGAGTAAATCGGATGCTGTCCAGAGATAGGACTCACTCTCCAACGTCTTTTCTAGCACTCTGGTCTTAGGGTGATGCTTTCCGAGCAGCTGCATTGAATTGGCGAGTGCTCGTTGGACCCAAAGCTCTGCGTCTGGTTTCGACCCATGCTTTTGCCATTCCATAACAACGGAAATGTAGAAGTTGATCAGTGCCTTCTGTTCCGTCTCGAAGCGAAGTGATCGGGATTCCAATCCGTCAGCGGTAAGCTCTAGGACGTCGCAGCACTGCGAAGGCGACTCAATGGAGTGGTAGAAGAATGCGAGATCCGTCGATGACTTCAGCAGGTTTTGGCTTGGGGACTCAAAGCCGAGCCAGAAGTCTTGAAGTTTCGGTATCAAAACGTCAACCGCTTCCAAGGCCCGTTCGCGAGTTACCGTGGCTCGATATATTTTGGAGAGGCACAGGGTGGCGCGAATCGTTTGCGCCAGGAGGCCTTCTCGCTCACAGTAATCGACCAGCTTTCGTGAGACATCTTCAAGGTCAGTTGCCAGCTCAAGGTGTATCTTTTTTGACGACAATAGGATCTCCGCGAGCCGGAGTTGCACTTCGGCCGCATGCTCGCAGTCCGGCTCATAAAAGAGCCTTTTGATATCTGCGTCAGGAAGGGTGACCAATGCTGACAGAGAAGGAATGGCACCTGGGATAGTGGGGGTAGAGGTTTCATCTTCGTCGTCCTCCCAAACATCGGCGATCTTGTAGATGAGAAGCTCAGCATCTTCGTCTCGTGACCAGAGTCGCAACAGCGATACCACTTTGATGTAGTGGGCGATGGTTTTCTCGTTGTGCATCCCGTGCTTCTTGACCAGAGACAACCCAAGCCAGTCCAAGATAGAATTGGCTTCATCCATGCTATTGTGAAGTCCTAGTAGCCGAGCCAAGTTGTAGGCGACCTCTAAGGTGAAATCATGAGTCGGAGACAACAGCTCTTGAAATCGCGAGAGGGTCGCACGAAGCTTGGCGATTCCCTCATCAAACTTTCCCTCGTTGATCAGCGAAAGAGCATGCTGTCTCATGATATGAAGCCCACTGATGTTTGTGTCACCCTTGGATACTAGAGAGTGCAGGAGCTCGGTGACTGGCGGTAGGGGCGTTCGCCATGGGTGTTCGGAGACCTTAGGAGTATGTGACCGAGAAGGTGGGGGAAGAAAGCCCTGAGACGAGTTTCTTCGTTCTGGTGTGAAAAACAGGCTACGTGGCCCTGGGGAGTTGGAAAAGTGCCCCTGCACGGCTGGACTCCATGGCCGGCCGTGGGTGCTCCGAGGAGACGGAAAGCCAGGGCCCCACCGTCGCGGCGGGCCAGAGGTCGCGTCTAGGCGAAACTGAATGGTCGGACTGCCCATAACATCCCCAGACCCTCGTCTCAAGATTGCGCTGGCTGTGGAGGGTAGTATGCCAGGCGTTGCTTGCCTCGTGATGGCATTCTGGAGGACTGGTGATATCATTCTTGGTGTTCGGACGACTAGGCCTCTCGGGAGGACTGGGGAGCCTGCAGATAGTTAGCAGGATACTAGTAGGTCGGTGTACGACCCCAGGCCAACCGAAACCCTCGTTGAACTTACCTGCGGTTCCTTGCGCTTCATTTTGGGGCCTCCTCTTTTCGTCCTTCTTCTTAATCTCCTCGGATGTCCAGATTCTCCCACCATGAACAAACTCCGTGCTTTTCGGCTTCCGCTCATCGGCGATGCGCAGGAGCTTTCCAACAATACCGCGTGGAATGTACTTGAAGAACTCCCATTCTTGAAACTTTTCTTTATACATCGGCGCACTGCATTTGGCTGATCAGCTTTGTCGTGGTGCCGGGCTAGCGGCGGTCCATGCATACCTTGCATCAAAGTCGTATTCCTCCTTCATAATTTCCATCACGTCCTCCAATTTTTTGTCCTCGTCGATATACAACGTCCGAATCTTCTCCTTGTGGGCGGCCCAGTTCTCCTTTCGGATCTTGGGTTTGCGCGATACCCTTGCTCGAGCAGGGCGGGTTAGGGGCTCACTAATCGTTGGTTGCGTGGGCGGGAGGTCCGTAGAAGAAAGTGCGCCGAACGCTTCGGGGGCCGCGGCTCCCTGCTCGCCACCATCAAGGAACCCTTGTTCCTGGAGGGGTTCCCAATGCATGGACTCCAGGTCGACCGAGAAGTCAAAGTCGAATCCTTGCCAGGATTGACTGTCTCTATCGTAGTTGTTGATTGGAGGCCGCGACCCATTCAGGTTATGGGGTGTAGGGTCGTCATGATGGGGTACGAACGGGCGGAGCTGGGCGGGGCTCGTACTAGCCGGGGGCTCTGCGGCAAAGTCGGACCACGGGGACGGAAAAAGGTCCCAATCCTGCGCTTCCATTGCAGCGCAAATGTATGTTGCTCATGTACCGTAAGGTACCAAGGAAGCCCCGAGGATTTGGCGTGGCATCAAACGCAGTGGAGGTGTTGGGGAATGAAAGGATGGCTCACAGGGCGGCTCAACAGCCGAAGCAAGCGGGGGGCTTGGCAGCTGGACAAAAGTCGGAGAAGGTAGGGGAAAGTGTTGGCCGGCGGGCAGCAGGCAGCTGCGCAGGGTGGGAGTATCTCCCGGAGAGTAGCCCGACCAATGAGAGCACTGTCGTAAAAGTCTTGAAAAGTCACATCGCTAAAAATAAAAGTAGTAAAAAGTTCCCGCCGCCAGTCTGGAAGTATCGCAAAGCTTGCAAATGTTTTTAAAAGTCAAAGAAAATAAAATCTGCGCTAAAGCATCATGACTGAAGCCATAAATACTAGACACAGACGGCCGTCGTTAAGGTGAAAAGAACAATGAAGGGGAATGAATATGCTGTGATTTCTAACCGCATTTGGAAGCCGCCAAGATCTTTTCTCGTACCCCACACCGACGACCGCCAAACAAGGTGCTGCAACATGAACCCTCAAACTGTACGTTTTCATTTGCCGCACACCACCCTGACGGTAGACCCCGGCACTCATTTTGTCACAGGATGTATTCCGGGTTCCTCGAGAGTCCACCTTTAAGTTGGCCATTACATCCAAGTATCCCGCCGTGGAGCGGTGGTTGAGTGAACCAGCTAGAGATACCCCATTCCACGCGCTGAATGAGGTACATGTTCAAAAAGGGGCCGGCCCAAGCATGTCAAAGCCAGGGGGTGACTGGAACGATGGAACCTGCAGCAGCTTGGGATACCTTGGCCAGAAGCAGACAAACTGAGGAGGGGCTTGCATGAGGCGTAGCAGCCCAAATAGGAATAGTGCGTCCACGCTGCAAGCCCGCAGCATCGCGGCGCCTTGCCACGGGCCGCGACCCATTTCTTTCCTCATCAAAAGCAACGCATCTCCCTGAGCCCCCACCCACTGCCGTGTTTCTAACCGCAATGCATCATTTTTGCCTCTGTGAAGTGTGTCACAAAATATGGATGCCGGGAACCCCAGTTCGCAGGCACAGCAGCCGCAGCCCTACCGTCCCCCGTTACAGTTCCTCCAGGATTCCAGTTTATCCGATGGTGGTGATGAGGTTGGCAGGCAATGCGAAGTGAGCCAGTTTGAGCGGATGACCAATGCCAAAGGAGAGAAAATCACCCTTCGATCGGGCTCTAGTCGCGCTGGCCTTGCATTTGGTTCTCGAGAGCCACTCGCCCCACGATCTGCTATGGTTCTCGTTAGGGATATGGACGACCCGGACTGCCCCCAGATCGAACTGGAGATCCAGTCGCCGCACATGAAGGCAGCGCTGAAAGAGTGCGTCCCCACTTTCTCGAACCTAGATATTGAACGACAACCAATAGTTTTGCACGGCCCGCCACGCTGCGTTTTTCACTTCCGCGACGCCTTGATAAAATACCATCAGCGTTGCGCTGAAAACGGCCATCACAGTGCAGCGACCCATGTCAAATTCCTCCTCGACCACATGTTCAACACCCTGAGCGCTGAGATACGGCATTTCTCTCGCTTCATGCAGGGTCCCATCGAGCAACTTGGCCTGGACTTCACATCGTTGTGGATGGCATTTGTTCCCGGCGAGATGGTGTATGTGGCAAATAGGCGCGGCCTTCACCACAAGCTACGCGGAAGCGTCTTTCGTCTCAGCACAATGTCAAGATGTCCTTGTATCAGACCATGGTGTCAGCGCTATTCTTGGGCCCTGCGAGGTTTCGTCATTGACTATGATGGAACTGATTTTGGCCACACATCAGAGTCCGTCATTATCAAGTCCTATGACGGAGTGAAGGCCCTCCAAGACCTACCAGCTATCCCGCTAAAGTACCACCCGGATCATGAGAAACTCGAACACTATCTAATAGAACGCGGGAAGAAGTTCGTTGCCCTGTCTGGTCCCACCCATCGCTACCGACAATATAATGGCGTGGCGGAGTTACTCGGTGATAGCCGGAACTTGACGGCTACTGGAGAATATGACATCTTTCCACTCCGCTCAACCCAAGTAAGCATTTCTGCCGGGACACTCGTCTAGAGTGATGAAAGCTGAGTTATAAACTGACGTATATCTTTTCAGGTCAACAGCCGCATCGTTGATGGCATGGCTTTTTGCGAAGCTCGTCCAACGTTTGAACCCTATCTCTTATCCACTGAGAAGTCCTTCCGCACTGAACAAGGCCAGCACTTGAAAATGTCCGACCAGGAGCTCATGGTCTGCTCCAACGTCGTGACCGGCTATTCCTTGGATCAGAAGAAGTGGGGATACTTTTGTGTGGACAATTGCAGTGATCTTCAATTCAGCAAAGATGCATTCGAGTCACTCATCTTGCAGGAGGAGTACAAACGAATGATGCTGTCGCTTGTTGAGGCACACGCGAAAGATAAGACGGATTTTGACGACGTAATCAAAGGCAAGGGTAAAGGCTTAGTGTTCTTGCTTTATGGCGACCCGGGAACAGGCAAAACGCTCACAGCAGGTCAGTAGGCGTGCATTGGGCCATCCGCCTTGCAGAAAGTTTTCTAACACAGTTGTAATATAGAGAGCCTCGCGGAGTACACCGAGATGCCGCTCCTGAGAATGGACACAGCGACGCTCGGTTCATCCATGGAGGACATCGAAGAGAATCTATCATCTACTTTCCGTGCGGCCGAGAGGTGGAACGCGCTCGTTCTGTTGGACGAAGCAGATGTCTTCCTGGAGAAGAGGGACCACTCAGACCTAGAGCGTAACCGCCTCGTCGCAGGTAAGATTTCATCAATACATCGAGTCGTACATGCGGACATGCTTAAGCTGACAACCTACCTCGTTGCTTGTCTAGTGTTCCTTCGCGTCCTCGAATACTTTGAAGGTATCATGTTCCTAACGACCAATCGCATCGAGTCCTTCGATCGCGCATTCAAATCACGCATTCACCTGACATTGCACTACCCGCCACTCAACCTAGAAAGCTGTGGCAAAGTGCTGCGAAACTTCCTCACACGCACAGATGCGAACGTCGATCCAGAGCTACTTGCCGTCGAACAGATCAACTCTCTTATGAAATCGAAGCTCAACGGTCGACAAATCAAAAATGCTGTTCATATTGCCAACTCACTAGCGGTCAGTCAAGGAGTCCAAATTGGTATCAAACATCTTGACCTTGCCCTGTCGGCGATGAATGACTTCGAAGCTAGTACTAGTAGTGGGTCACAATTTGGTCCTGAAGCAGCAATGGGTAGCGGTCACGGGGAAAGTTCTTCCAGTTCTTCGGATAACGCACCGCCACGGAAGAGACAACGGAAAGAGGTATAGAAATGGGTGACCAGCGAGTCAGGAATGGGAACCTAGGATAGAAGGACGTTTCAACTGACTAGTTCGTTTATTTGCTTTATATATCTTTTTCTGTCCCAGGATAAACTCCCACCCCATGTCACAAAATACAACGCCCATCAAAGACAGACTTAATTACTAGCTCTGGGCTAGAAGGTCTTCATTCACAGTGCCTTCACATATAGAATGGTGGTATTTATGCGCTAACTATTTATCTACGAGCGAGATGTCAAAATGACGGAATACTAGGCTGACCGCCCATCTCTCTTCCTCAGCGCCAAGCTATCGAGATCAACCCCATCGATCATCCGGACCTAATTGACGAAGAGAAATCAGCCACATGTTCAAGCCGACAGTCGCATTCAAGAAACTCACATTCAGACCAATCACATCGCCGACATGCCAATTCCCCAAGAAGTCAATACAAACGCTGCTTCCACAAGTATCGCAAAACTTGTGATCTCTGTTCTTAGTCCCAAACCTATAATTCCTCATCTCGTCCCACCCGCTCAGCCACTCAATGCTCTCCCGGCCAGGGTAGATTGACAGGTACCCGTTCTTCTCACAGATGGAGCAGTTGCAGTTGGAGATAGGCACCTGCACTTGGTATTTTCCCTGCGCTTCGAGGGCCGGGTGCGACACTTTGAACCTGACGGTGCCGCAGTGGCAGCCCCCTGTCATGGTGGTCATTGGGAGCGCATTGAGGGCCTCCTGGAAGGCTTCGGCGGAGAGGTTCAGCGGGTTTGCTGGGTTTGCCATTGCGGTGTTCAAACTGCGGGAGGACGGGTGGATTTGGGGAGATGGCTGCTGGATGGCACTTTGGCATCCCTGCGTCGAAGGGAATGGGCAGATATTAATATACTCGCCCTGTGCCGCTGCCGGACTTCGGGGCCCAGCAGCACATTGGTCGGCCAGAATTGACTAGGACCCGGACACAACCACAAATCGGCAGGTAAGTTGGGTAAATCCAGCAGCGCATAAGCACAGTGCTTGGATGCGCAGGTGCACATGAGCGATACGGACTACAAGGATGACATCACTTGATCTCCGTCAGCGCCTCACAACAGAAGCAGCGGCAAGACATGCAGGTTGCAACTGCACGTGACTGCCAGCCCTGGCCGGTTGGCATCAGGAGATTTTCAGGTGATGCGGGGCGGGGTTGTCACATTTGAATTGTACCACAATCCAGAAGACAAAGATGGCGCTTGAATCACCCCTCTACACGCCTCTGGACGCTGCTCACCCATCCGCCCGACTCCTGACCGCCGAAGCCTCGGACGCTGCTGATGCTGATGGCTTGACGCTCTCTTTCTCCTTGGCACCAGTTCGCCTCGATGAATGTCTGCCGTTCGTGGCCCTCTCATACGTCTGGGGGGACCCCAGCGTGGGGTCCGAGATAATTACCGTGAACGGCCACCCGAAGCGAATCGGGGCCAACCTGGCCGCAGCCCTTCGGTTCTTCCGCAAAACGCACCAACCAAGCGCGCTTGGCGCGGAAGCGTCCCCTGAGCTGCCCAGGCATATCTGGGTCGACGCACTCTGCATCAACCAGGAAGACAACAGCGAGAAGTCCGTCTAGGTTGGCCGCATGGAAAGCATCTACAAATCAGCCAGCATTGTCCTGGCTCATCTTGGAAACGGAAGCGCCCAGCCATGCCAAGGCTACGACACTATCAGAACGCTTGGTAAAGCGTGGCACCGCCTCACTACCGAATGTAATAGAGCGCCGACCGGGGACGAGTATAACATTCCTCGTACCAGACCCGTGCTTTTCGACGAGCCCAAGGCACGGGAGGCGCTGGAGGAACTCGCTTCGAACTTGACAAACAGTGTCTTGAGCTCCGTCAAAGCCTTTCTTGATCTCCCTTACTGGTCCCGCGTATGGATCATCCAGGAGATAGTGCTCGGCCGGGAGGTGATGTTGGTGCTGGGTGCCCTGGAGCCCATCACCTGGGCAGACCACCGTAATGCAATGCTCCTAACCCGACAACTTCCGAGAATCCTGAACGGCTTCGCCGTCTATGACGCCTCCATTTGGGACCGGTTCGAGGGCAGCGTCGAGCTCCGGTGGGGATACATCGACCTCATTCGGAGGTACAAGGAAAAAACGCCATACATTGAATTGCACGGGAAGGTCCTCCTGCCTCACGCCATAGAGGTGATGTTTCGGGCCGCCCAGCACATGGCGACCAACCCCCGGGACAAGGTGTTTGGATTGCTGGGACCTTGCGAGCTGCCCATTAAACCCGACTACGAGCTACCCGTCCGCTACGTTTACGCTAAGCTTGGGGTTGGGTGTGTTTATTACGAGCAGTTCGACCTCTTGCTGTCCGCCGGTTGCGGCCTGGCTGCTGCCTCCGACCCCCTTCTCCCGTCATGGGTGCCCGACTGGCAGGCCATCTCGCTCACGGGATGGCCCAATCCCATCAAACCCTACTATTACGGAGCCAACGGGTGGCTAGACCTCTTTCCTGGGCTTCTACGGACCAGCCACATGGCGAATCTCGACCGTGGCTGCCTCCTAACCCTAAACGGTTACACATGCGACACCATCTCCTCCGTCTGGCACATCACCGCCCCTAACACCTCCACCCTCTTCACCATGTGCCGCGATTTCCTCGCCCTTTCCCCCGTCGACCCCACCGGCGCTCCAACACTGCAATCCCTCCTCCGCGCATTCTGCCTCGACCGGCCCGTAGACAGCGACCGCCAACGGCCCCTCCTAGACTTCACCGCCGACGACATCGACGACATCGTCCCCATCGTGCTCGAATTCCTCTCCCTCATCCTTCCCACCTCCTCCACCCCCGACACCTCGGACTCCACCCTCTCCGTCTTCGGTATAGATCCCGACTTCTACTTCCCCGACGACCTAAAAGCGAAATTCTTCCCTGCCCACGCCGAGTCTCTCGTCACCGCTATCAACATTAATACGTGGGACGATGATGCGCTGCAGCGGGCCTTCCCTGCGTTGAGTCCCGCGGACGCGCGGAGCCTTCCCATCGTGAGACGTAAGGGCGTCGATATGGTAAGGCGCGGGTCAGCGATGCGTGTACGCAAACAGCTTTTGGCGAGGATGGGGGAGTGGATGGGGTGCGGGTATCGGGTTTTCAGGACGGAGAGGGGATATATAGGGGTTGGACCGCCTGGGGTGGAGGTGGGAGATGGGGTGCATGTTGTGAGGAGGTGGGCGGCGCCGATTGTTATCCGGATGGGTGAAGAGAAGGAGGAGGTTGCAATTCATGAGGGGAAGGGGGCATTGCCGGTTAGGAGGTTGGTAGGGGGTTGTTGCTTGGTTGGGTTTATGTATAATGAGCCGGGTTTTGAGGATGATATGGAGATTGCAGAGCTCGCGGAAGGAGATGATGGGGACGAAAATGGAGAGGGGGAGAGGGCGTTGGAGGAGTATATTCGGAAGGCGTTTCCTGACGTCTTGCTTATCAGATGATGCATTCTCATCCAGCAAAACCTTAGAAGTCAGCAAGACCGATCTCGTCATTCCCCTTTTTCGAGCGCTAGGTATCAACTTGGAGTCAACTGATACCCTGCGGCCCTTCCGAGTGATCAACCGTGAATCTTGCCGCTTTAAAAGCATCAACCCAGCAAGTCGAGGGTACGTCCACTTTGCCATTAATGGACGTATGCTCTATATTATCTAGCCGCAATCCTCCGGATTATATTACACAGTCGATACTACATGAAACGTTTTTGGATCCGCCCCTTCGTTTGTAGAGCCACCGATGTGGGCGGAGGCTCGTCGTGTTGAAATTGTATCAGGCTTCTATAAATCGTATACTTTCACCCTTCTCCGTGCGATCGGCCCATCTACCGGCCAGTCCAGCCCAGAATCCATCACATTGCGAAAGCGCCTGGAAGAAGTCGAGCTTCGCAACGCTTTCTTCGAGGGGCCACTCCGGCCATAGCACTTTCAGCCTGGCTTGGTAGACCTTCCGCAGATGGGTTGCTTCATACTCCATCCTGTGGATCCAGTACAGCTGATTCTTGCCTTCATTTTCCACATAGTCCGGGTCGTTGGTCGCAATATCGCCATATACATCCCGCTGCGGCTCCTCCTCCCGAATAGGTTCCTCGAGAAACTTGGGATCCTTGGTCGACATCCAGAGAGGCAGTGAAGAGACGCATTCCCAGTCTAGAACGGCTGTAATTTCGCCTTCTTCACCCACCAAAATATTGTTGAGATGGAGGTCATGGTGGTAAAGCCCTGATATCTCCGTTTCGTCAAGGGTTGGGGGAAAGACCTTGGGAAGAAGCGAGAGCAGTTTCTCAGCCACAGGGAGGATTGTTTCGGCGTCTTCTCTGTCGTCTTCATCCTCCGTTTCCTCGAGAACTTTTTTCTGGTGTAATATGATGGTGTTCAACTCGGCGCTGAGCCAGTCATGGCTAGAGCGGAAGGGACCGCGTGGAATGTCGTAAAACAGGTGGTCGCCCATGAAAAACTGATGGGCCACCAGCAGACCGGGAGTGACCTGTTCCTCGTCGGGATCCTGCAGATCTAGCGTTCCGATGCCCCTGAATATGGACTCGGGCTTCCCCAATCCCAGTAGCTCGGCCTGATACGTCGCGATCCGCTCTGTGAAGGCGACTTTTTGCTCCATTGTCATGCCCCACCACCGCGCATGTGCCGGGGTACCCTTCATTAGTTCCATCAGGATCCACTCGAAGCCAATCTCATTGTCGGTACTGTCGTCGAACCCAAAGACCTCGGGGACCGGGATCGCGGTGTTCTTGTGCACCCATCGCAAAGTGGCCACCTCGCCGCGCATCTTGCGGCGTGGATAGACAGGCAGCGTGACGCGCATTATGAGGGGGCCTCCGGTGCACTCGACGGTGTAGAGCTTGTTAAACAGGCCGGATGCGTGGAAGGCGATGGTGCAGGGCCCGTCGGCGGAGAGGCTCAATTGCTGGCGACACACGTTCTCGATGGCGCCGATCGAGGGGTCTCGCGTCCACTGCGGCACGAGATCAAACAGCGTCTCTTTCCATTCCAACCCATCTTGGCGTGGCCGCGGCGTGCTTGCCATAATCCGAGTCTATATTTTTGTGGCGACGCGATTACCTAGGTACCTAGATTGGTGAGATGTACAAAATACGCGCGCTGATGGGACCGCCAATGCCTTCGCCGACAAAGACAAACGATTGGATTGGATGACATGAGGTACCTAATGTGGGGCCATGCGGTGGTGTTTGAGCGGCTGGGAAGCGGGGCATGAAGAAAGTAACCTTGACACCAAATGTGTCCGAATGGACACAAACGTCTGAGAATCTTGATCTTTAAAGGAGGGAGGAGCGCCGAGTTACGACAAACCTAAAATCATCATACGGTTCAGGTCGAATCCACATGATGCCAGACGTTGATCGGCTGTGGCTCGGAAGACGCCATGTAAGGTTCTGTCAGAATCTAGCACTCATGGCCAATTGTGGTGATTGTTGTGTATTGTTGTTGTTCTGTGGAAGAGAATCTCTGGCCTCCAGGGTCCCCTATTGCCAAGCCGGCTACTTCCGCGAATGGCTCCAATTGCTTATATAAGCTGACAGGTTCTGTCCATCCTCGGAACGGTAGAGAATAAAGGTAGGTAAGGTAGGCTTCCTAGGTACTGGGTCTCGCTTTTGCATGGCCAACCTACAGCAGCCATGATACGTCGGAATCACCTCTTCGACCTTCCCGAGGAGCTTCTCTTCATGATCATGGGGGTTCTCGACTGGACGAGCATCCAGTGCTTGCGCCGTACCAGCTGAGTATTTCTCCGGCTCTTTTCGTCGCCATGCTTCCGTCGCCACCACATGCAGACCTTCTTGGACGGATACCATCCCCCCTGGGCCAGACCGAACCACCTGTTCGAGTGACACACATACAATGCCGCCTTCCGGAACTTCCTTGAGACGGAAAAGAGAAAAAAGCAATGTCGTTCGTGTCGAAGGCCCTCTTGGAACAAGTACGTCTGCAAAGCGCGGGGCTTAATGAACAAATCCTTGTTTTGCGCGGAATGCGACAGTAACCGCCCGCTGGCATTTTTCTCACGTGTCGAGCGAATAATACGACACAGATACGGAGACCGGATTTGCAATGGGCGTGAGGGATACATACGTCTATGTGACCACAAAGTGATTCATTGGGATATGGTAACAGAGGCCAGACACCGGCAGATTGAACAGGGCGCGGGAAACACTGTCGTTACGGTTCTGACATATGAAGGTCCCGGCCACCAACCAGCCTGCCGCAGCTTGGTGGCAGAGGGAATTTCGAAGGCGAAGACGCGGCCTACTGTCACACTCGACTTCGACCAGACTTCCGGGACCATCATGATGAGGATGGAGTGGGCGGGTCATCTCGTGTTGCCAGAGACGACTCCCGATGATCGACTCACCGCACACGACATTGCCCAACAGCTACGCAGGCTATGGAAAGGAGTAGGCGAGTATATTGTTCCTTAGGTAGCACCGGACGATCTTCCCGAGATGAGGTGTTTCGATGTAAACCGCTGTTGCTGCTTGGACTTTGGTCTCGCATCTGTAGAGAGCGCACCGTCGCATTAATGGTCGCTTGCCCCAATCTCATCCACGGATACTGCACCTTGCTGCCACCAAGATCCGAGTCGCTGGCTTAGCCCGATGATTGCGGCCGGCACCCGAGACAGAGGCAAAGGCGGGAAGGCTGGGGCCTACCTAACCCGAACGGGCCGAACCTTGCTCAGCCACCCGCAAAGGCCAGCATTTCCGAGGCCGGCAGATGAATGGCTGCTAACAAATGGATGTTGCGTGCAGGCGGAGCCATGTCCAGGAGGTGGGCGTTGTCACGAGGTAACATATCAGCGAACGATCGCTCTCGGCAAGCCTGAGGAACCGAAGTGGTGGACAGTGCGGGATTCGTGGCTCGAGGCGGTAGATCCCGATTCGTACCAGCTGCGAAGGGATGCCGAAACTCGTGGGATATTCTAGTGTTCCGACTTCAGCTACACAAATTACTACCGCTACCTGGGGAGACCCACCATGAGGAAGTGCACGCGCGGCGAGGTATCAACAAGCCTCAGCCGAGACATACCATCTTAGCCTCGAGAGACGACGGGATTTTTGAAATGGTTTAACAAGGACCGCGATGATGTTGTACAACCCGTCCGAACGCCTAAATCACCTAATGTGCCAGTGGAGGCGACGGCGGCGACGAAAAGTAGGTTCTGGAAAGAATGCGGCCAAAAGCTGTGCGTAGTGTTTGTTAAGCGGAAGTGACTGGCGCGACGTGGAAGCAATTGGTAGCCCCGGGGTGATCCCAAGGAACTCACTCCGAGCCGAGTACCAGGCGAAAAGCCGAAGCCGAAGGATTCGATGATGTTGCTTTTTTCGGAGGCAGCGGAGCGACGAAATGAGAGTTTGTTTGTTGGACACTTTAGCCGGCGGGGCGAAGGACTCAACTTGTCGCTCGGGAGTTTGAGTGTCGTGACCACAAGGTCGCTCTTTCTGCCGTCACAACGCCAGAAAACAGGCTCGACAGCAGAGAAAACAGCGGAAACCGCAACTCAAGAACGCAAGCAAAATCCGACCACAGATGCAGACGCAGCAAAAAATGCGTCAAAGACACCTCGCCCTCGTCCTCAGCGCCGCCGCCACGCACCTCGCCGCCCCAGCCACGGCGCAGCTCACCACGTCACTGCTGAAACCCGCACCCCCAGCGCCGCAGCACACAGCCATCTACACAACCACCGCGCGCGCCCAGCATGACCCGAAATCCCCGCAGGACGCCGTCATCACAAACGTCATCGTCACCATCCTCATGCCCCGCGATGCGCCCTACTTCCCCTCCAACGGCGCTCCCATAACCGGCACCGCCATCTCCCACTTCTCGGCCGCGCAGCCCAACGGCGGCAGCGGCGGCGGCACTGGCATCTCCACGTGGTCCTCCACCGCCGAGCTCTTCTGGACGCTCTCAGGAAACGTCCCCTTCGGCATCGCCAGCACCAACCCGCCGCTGCCGGGGTGGCAGGACGCGAAGACGACGCTGACGTCGGTCTACACCAAGACGGACTTCTTCTCGACGGATATCTACGGTTTTTGGGTGACCCATGCGCATTACGACTTCTACTCGACGTCGCGCGTGACGTTTGTGGAGGCCGTGGGCACGGGATACCCGGCTACGATTGTGAGGACGGGGTATACGACGCTGGTGGCGACGGCAATTGGGGGGCCTGTTGGGGGGACGGAGACTCTTACGGACGCGGGGACTAGGTCGTGGTTGTTGACTACGACGATGGTGCAGGTTGGGGCGAGGCCGACGCCCTGGGGGTAGGGTGTCGACGCATGGGTAGAGGTGATGAGGGTGCGGTGTGGTGTGGTTGGGTCGGAGATGAGATGACAAGCTGAGCGGCCGAGGGCGGAGTTAGGGGCGGAGAGTTGGGATGGAATCCCGATAAGAAGCGCTTTCCTCCGTGGGTTGGGTATGTGTGGACCTTTTGTTTCGGGGATGCAAGGGATAACAGCTGCTATTCTTGGGTTCGTCGGTTTGGATGCATGTCTGACAGGCTTTCTTTTGTGATGTTGGTCGTGCTAGTCAGCTTTGTAGTAGTCATTTGACACGCTGTTGCGATTTACGCGTTTTCTGGTCATGCCGGAGTTGTGTCCAGGTGGCCGGGTATCGCGCACCCTTCAGCACCCAATTCGCTGACGGTAGGATTCTGCTCGTTCAAGCAAAAAGGCACGGGGTGGCTGGTCTTGGAACGAGTCGTCATTTTCAGGGAGAATTTCAGGTCGTTGGGTCTTGCATCTGACAGGCAGCGAACCTGGTTCTCGAATGAAAAGCTCCGATACCCTCCCCGGTTCACCCTGAAGGGAATACGATAGGGCGGTGGTTTGCGGCACAGTTGCAACGAGTGACCGTGCCATGTGCTCTTTCAGGGGTTTTACGTGAGGAATCCCAGCCCCGGGACAGCAGACAATGCGAGTCACAGTTGCTGCGTCTGAGCCTCTCTTTCAACACATCGATCCCCTGAATTTGCCCAATGTGTTCGAATACGCTCGGCGTGTTGGGCTCAGAATGCCTGTGAGTGGACTGCGCCGCCAGCAGAACCCCCCGCAACGTCGCAATGGTCTCACCAACAGTCAAAGCCGCAGGACAGAGTCAAGGTGGAAAACGACCGCGCGATTGAGCAATACGCTCCTGGACGTTAAGCACCGTGACGTGACACAGGCTATGGATGAGCGAGTATGAAAAGGGCTGAGCTCCCCTTTGACTCGGGCTTGAAAGATCGTGATATCATTAACCGAGACATCGCAGACACACCTCACTCCATCGTCTCACTCCGAGGCCCGGAAACCGGACATCTTACCCCTGCTGCCAAGATTCCCGGAGCTTTTAGAGTTGCAGCCATCCCAAGCCCAATAATGGCCCGCTGCAGGTCATTGCTGGCGGGCACGCTCTTTGCTCTGTTGGCGGTTGCTCAGGCCGCTCCTTCCCCCAACCACATCATCGAGTCCCGCCAGACCGCAGCTGCAGTACCGAAGAATTGCGACAAAACCTTTTTCAATTCTGTCATCGCAGCTGCAGGGCTTCAGGCCCAGGTTGCCGACAAATCGCCCTACACCCCAGACAACGAGACAAGCACGTACGCTGCGAACGACTTGGTCCTCTACTACGCAAACCATGTAACCGAACTCCGAATCCCCGACATTTGCGGCGTGCGCATTGCACTGACGGAACCAAATCGCACGAACATTGCGCTTGAGATGTACCTCCCCAGCCCGGCGAACTGGAATAACCGCTCTCTGACAGTCGGCAATGGAGGCTTCTCTGGGCGCACCAGCCGCATCGACATGTTCAGCCGAGCGATCCACGGGTGGGCCGTCATGTCGACGAACGTGGGACACGAGTACGCTGGGTCCGACCTGAACTGGGCAGAAGACAAGCCCGAGGTGCAGAAAGACTGGGCATGGAGGGCCATGGCAAAATCGGTGCCGATTGCGAAAGCCATCGTGGCTGCCTACTACAAGGACGCGCCGAACCGTAAGCTCTCGGGAAGCTACTACGCGGGTTGCTCAACCGGCGGTCGGCAGGGCATTCGACAGATCGAGGCCGATCCCAAGAGTTTCGACGGAATGCTGATTGGCGCCCCGGCATGGAACGTCCGCTCGGCCATGCCAGTCATCTCGCGGATCGGCTGGCTCGCTGACACCTACCAGCTCAAGTTCACCAACGCGGACCCCACTCTAATCACGCGCATCTATGACCTTGTCTACGCTACATGCAACAAGACTGGCTCCGACACCAGCACGGGCGACGGCGTCATTGGCGATTCAGCCGCCTGCCTCGAAATCTTCCGAAAGAATGGCCCCACAGGGTCAATCTGGTCCGGCCTCGACTGCCCAAACGACCAACCTGCTGTTGGCTGCGTGTCCACCTCGCAACGCAAAGCCTTCCTGACGATTATCGAAGAGTTCAAAACCCTGCCACAAAACAGCAGCTACGCCGGCGATGGATTCGACATCAGCGGCATCAAGGACATGGTCTCATCAAGCTACCTTGCTGATGCCAGCTTCAGCAAGAACTTTCCCCAACAGTTCGCAAAGTATTTCCTCAAGGGAATAAACGGCCGAGAGCCCGTCGTGTGGGACAACGATGAGCACGGCTCCTGGCTCCTCGCCGATGCTATTCAGTGGGACAAGAATGTTGGGGGTGCCAATGCCAAACCGTCCCTGCTCAACAACGGTGAGTATAAAGGCAAAACCATCCTGTACACAGGCACTGCCGACGGCTTTGTGTCTTCGATCGGCACGCGCAGGGCATTCAACGATGCAGGCGGGACCAGCAACAACAATCTTGCCTATTTTGAGCTGCCTGGGATGCCGCACTGTGTCGACCTCGGCTCGGGCGGTGATAACCCCCCGTGGTACATCGGCGGCGTCGGCTTGGCTAACAAGGCCCCAAACACTGTCTATTACGTCCCGAAGAGTGCAAACCTGTACGATGCCCAACATGACGCCTTGCTTGCCCTTGCGGAATGGCACGAGGGTGGAGCGAAACCGACACAGCTCATCGCTACGGCCTTTTCCAACTATGGGACCAACTATGCTATTTCGAAACAGAGACCAATCTGTGCGGCGCCGAAGAAGCAGAAATTTAATGGAACTGAGAGTGCCGTCAACGATCCTGGCAGCTGGAAATGCGAGTGATTTATGCGTACGGCGAGGACAAGGACAAAGACAACATGACTGACTGGCCTTTGTATTTGAAACACGCATTGGGGAATACGGAGAGTACATGTAGGCCCTCACGGGCATTGTTTTGATAGGATAACTGAATAGAAGTTTACATTTCGATGACCTGGGCTTGTAAACACAACTTGGGGAAACGCCTCGGGGTCGGCAGTTGCCGAGACGGGCGACCACCGCGAGGTCAATGCAGGATAGAATAGCTTCGAAGTCTAGATACTGCGTGGCTGCCCTTCTCCCGGTGCTAAACTGGTGGGTGCATCTAGAACGCTCGCTTCCCTTCGAATTCTCACCCGATGCTTGATCAGGCTTGATACCGCGTCTCGTCGGATGGTGAGAATAAGCTCGCGCGTTGATTGGTGGCCGAAAAGTCGGTGGGCGCCGAAGAGCACATTCGAAATGCATGCAAAGCTGTCAGAGTCCTAGCTGAGTGGGACACCCGAAGAGCTGCATATTATCCCGCAGCTGGTTGGAGGTCAATTCTGGCTCAGCTCGACACTATGCCGCCCCTGCGCCGACTGATTGGCCGATTTCCACCTACCGTTACAAGCGCGGCATCGAAACTACCCACCTGCAGCCAAAATTGCACCGCCCGCTTACTGCTCAGCCAGCCTCCGGATGCACCGCGATGGCTAAGGGATATCACGGAAGCTACAAGCAAAGGCAACTAGCGACCGGTAGGGTTGATGCAGCACAGGTTATGTATAAAGCGAGCTGTCTGATGAGAGATGTTCTTGCTGTCGTCGAAATGCTCCTGCCACAGCTTTCCTGTTGCGTTGGAATTTGCGCTTGAAAGTGGAACCCCTCAGCACCATTTCCCCTATTACCTCCTTCCATTTCCAGCCATGTCGTCCATCGCCGCGGATCTCCCTGCCCCGCCTCCGTACGTGGAGGGACCTGCCGCGCCCAGCGCAATCCTCGAGCAGCCGAGCATCGAGGACAAGCAGGCCAAGCTGGAGCGCGACATCAGCGACGAGACGTTTGTTGACATCGACCCTGGCGTGTTCGACAATGAGCTGCTGCGGCAGAAGCTCTACACGGAGGGCGACTCGGACGAGATGGAGGGCGACATCAAGGTCGGCACCTACGCCGGCACCCAGGCCGCCATCACCCACCTGTACCGCCGCATCGAGCGCACGTACGAGTCGCTGTTCGACGTGATGCAGGTCGAGCCCACGCTGCCGCGCCTCATCTCGCGCGAGGAGAAGAAGAGCATCTACCGCTGGTCGGCCTACCCCAAGAACGCCGACGGCTCCCTCGCCCAGTATCCGCCCCATCTCGAGACCATACCCGCCGGCGACCAAGTGTCCGCCAACGACATCTTCGGCTTCCTGCGCATCAAGGAAACGGAGCTGCTGGTCGCCAAAGTCGTGCCCGACAAAATCATCGGCAAGACCTTCGATTGGGCCCAGAGCGTCGTTGCGCAGCTGCTCGAGGGCAGTCCCATGACCGGCACCCTGCGTGAGCTTGAGGAGTACAACCGCAAGCACCGCAAGTCGGGCATCGACATCGAGAGCGGAGCCAACCTTGGCCTGCTTCCCGACTGGTACTCGGACCGCCGCTTCGCCGACCAGTCCTTCACCGGCACTAATCCAACCACCATCACCGTCGTACCCAAGTCGCTGCTCGACGAGTTCGTCGCTGCCGCGCGTAACGGCGGTTACGAGTACTGGGCTAAGACGCTGGGCATCATTGACCCCAAGAGTCTCTTTGTTCAGGACGCGCGCAACTTTAGGGCTCTCATTGGCGCCGATCCCGAAGAGACACTCCATAATAAGGAGCCCCTATCGGACGATAACTGGGCCTGTGCGGCTGTCACCCTCTTTCAGCTACACGACGACGGTCGCCTTCACCCCATCGCGATTGTGATCGACTACAAGGTCTCCATGGCCAATTCCGTCACCATCTTCAACAAGCGCACCAAGCCGTCAGACCCAACGACCTCTGAGGAGACTGACTTTCCCTGGCGCTTTGCCAAAACCTGCGCGCAGGTTACCGACTGGATGCGCCACGAGGTCATCGTCCACCTCACCCGCGCCCACCTTGTTGAGGAGGCCCTCATCGTAGCCACCCACCGCTCCTTCGAGATGGACCACATCGTCTTTAGGCTTCTACAGCCGCACTGGTTTAAGACCCTCTCACTCAACGCCGGCGCCCGTGCCACCCTCGTTCCCCAGATCATCAAGGACCTCACGGGCGTCAAGTCTGACTACCTCTTCCAATACATACGTTCCGAGTTTGAGGCCTTTGACTACGTCGGCAGCTACGTGCCCAACGACCTCGCCTCTCGGGGCTTCCCCAACACGACCAAAGACCTGGCTTCGCCCAAGTACCGCGATTACGCCTACGCCCGCAATATGTTGCCCATGTGGTACTGCATCCGTCGCTACGTGGCCTCCGTCCTCGCCACCAAGTACCAACCACCAGCACTCGCCGACGAGCTCGTCCGCTCCGATCAGGACATCTTCCGCTGGTGCCAAGAAGTCCAGACGGCGGGTCACATCCGATCCTTCCCGACCATCACGACGTTCGACGCCCTCGTCGATGCCGTCACCATGAGCATCCACATCGCCGCGCCCTTCCACTCCACCGTCAACTATCTGCAGAACTTCTACCACGCCTTCGTCATTGCCAAGCCGCCCTCCATTTGCGCGCCTCTCCCCGGCACGCTCAAGGAGCTCAACAAGTACAAGGAAGTCGACCTCGTCCGCGCCCTGCCCATCGGGCGCCAGCGCCAGTGGCTGTTGACGGTCCAGTTGCCGTGGCTGCTGAGCTCAAAGGTGGCAACCGAGCGGAATTTGATCACTTTTGCGCTCTCGCAGTGGAACACGCTGCGCAGCGCCAAAGATCCGAAAGAACAGAAGATTGCCCAGGCGAGCGGTGCGCTTTACAAGGAGCTCCGCAAGCTAGATGTCGACTTTGCGACGCATAGTAATGAGATGAACGAGGGAAGCATCCCGTATACCGTGATGGATCCAGACAATACGGCCGTCTCGATTCTAATTTGAGTGATAGAGATCAAGGTTAGGCAAGATGACAAAGGGGATTGTGAGCGTATCCGCGTCTGTGTATGTGTCAGCTTATATAAGCAATTGGGGCCATCAGCGGAAGCAGCCGGCTTGGCAACAGAGGCCCCTGGAAGCCAGAGATTTCCACAGTAGTTAGCAACAACAACAACAACAACAACAACAACAACAACAACTCAATTAATTCACAATCATCACCATTATTGGCCCAAAAAGTGCTAGATTCTGACAGTGTGTGTCTGTGCGTATCAGTGTCCCTGCAGCTAAAAAGGTTACCTGATATTTCGCACATGTGTTGGAAAATAAGACGGCAGATTTTGGATGAACGTGGCGATATGCGGAACTTGGAAAGATATATTACTAGTACAGTCAAGCATCGATAACTTATCATACATTAGACCCTCAACTTCTCCATGCACATTCAATCCTTCTTCTCCGTGATCCCCTCTAACAGCCCAATACACACGTCGATCTGCACCTCCAACCCTCTGATAGTCTTCAACGTGTGCCCCAAAACTCCCGACATCTTCAACTGCTCAAGGACGAGTTTCTTCTGCGTCACATCCAACCGCCCGTTTTCTCGACGCTGTTGCATTACCTCCTGCAGCACAAGCGTATCGTCAGTCGTGTTGAGGTAGTAGGCGAGAGGGAACGACAGCTTTCCTTCGTCTAGGTCTTCACAGAAGCCCTTTTGGTTAGTGTATTCGTCCGAGTTGAGGTTCTGGAATGAGTCACGAATTTGGAAGTAGATGCTGATGTGCGTGACGAGATTCTCGGCGGCGGACTTGATTGCCCTACGGGGGTGGTTAAGA
>Ga0247760_1001109_pt1 | contig 26681 bp, 16 predicted proteins | sample UWRJL171409R4_FD_179936 | JGI IMG/M metagenome (GOLD analysis project Ga0247760, IMG submission 179936) | Plant litter microbial communities from Arlington Agricultural Research Station in Wisconsin, United States - UWRJ-L171-409R-4 | ecosystem: Environmental > Terrestrial > Plant litter >... | reverse complement strand
CGCTCGAAGGGGCGGAAACCATTGTTGACGCGCTAGTCTCAGACGAACCCTTTAGTGCCAATATCCGCCAGCCACCTGGTGCCTTCGATACGTTTGGCCGATCGTCAACACCTTCGGTGCCACCAGGACTCGGTCTGCCTCAGCCAGTGAGCAATCCATCGCCGAGTGTATCTCACTCGTCCTTGTTGAGTCACAGCATCCCACAGACGCCTCCTGTGGCCTTGCCAATCGTCCCTGTGAAAGCCACTGCTAGCACGCCAACGCCACAGAGCGCGAAGAAAGCAACGTCAACTTCGGTACCTGAGGCGAAGAAGAATATTAAAGCGCTCGCTGTTGAAAGCGGCTTGTCCAAGGACATTGCTCGGGTCAAGACGCAGAAGACAACGCTGCAAGATGAAGATTTTCCCGCCCTCGGCACACCCAAAGTTTCGCAGCCAGCACCAACGCCACCGGTCTCCTCCTCCAAACCTACTGCAAATAAGCCAAGCGCCTCGCAAAGCAAGAAGGCCGCCACCGAGAAATTGGTGGACAAGGGCAAATCACCAGCCCCGCCTGCATCCACAGGCCCCGCCAAGGCAGAACAGCGGGCTCCCGAGAAGCGACCAACACCTGGAATACTTAACATTGCCGCAGCTACCAAGGCAACCCAATCCAGGGCTATCGAGACTGCCTCTGCAGCAGAGAAGTCATCGTCTGACAAGGATTCGGCATTCCCAGCGCTCCCCACGCCCACAACGGCTTCTGTATCATCTCCTTTGGCTCGTGCTGCTCCCAAAACCCTGCGGGTTGTGCAAACCCCCAGGGTTGAGGCCCCCCCAACCCCCTCGGGTAATGGTGCTCCTTTGGCTGGTCCCTCGGTCCGCACCACGGCAAGCGCAGCAATCCGGCCGGAGACGCCAGTGAGTGAGTTGATTTCTGACAGCGCTTCCATTATCTCAGCAACCATTTCGGCATCTCGCACGAGCTCGCCGCCACCAAGCAAGGTCGGCTCGGCGCCAGTACGGTCCACTACCAAGAGCCAACAGCGCAAACAACGCAAGGAGGCCTTGAAGAAGGACACGGCCACTATCGCCGCGCAGCCAGTCAAGGTCGACCCGGAAGTCGAGATTGCCCCTATCGTAGGCCGTAAGAAAAAGCAGAAGAAAGAGAAAGAAAAGGAAAAGGCGCCAAGTGGCAACGCGACACCCACAGCGAGTCGCCCAGAGACACCACTGCCTGCTCCTGTACCTCCCGCTCCTGCACCGACGAAGGAGGCAAAGGAAGTCAAGGAGACAAAGAAGGCACCAGAAGCTGCTAAAGAGGAATCCTCGACATACAGATCGACCGTCAACGAGACCATGACTCTTACCGATGAACCTCTGCCCAAATCCAGGGAATATGAGTCGAAGGGTAAAAATTCTGAGACTTCCAAGTCATCGGATTTCAACTCCACCCCAAGATCGCTCCCGACGCCTGCAATGGTTCTCCTGGAGCTTCAAAAGGCCGGTGAAGTGTCGGCCAGCCTCGACGAGCTGGCTTTCTTCAGACCTATGAGCTGGCAGACGGACAAGCTGCGAATTGACTTTGGGGGTAATCCAGAAAGCAAGTCGGAGGTTTTCAGGACCGATATCGGACCGTCCGGGCTTCTCACACCGGACGAGGTCAAAGATCTTCAGGCTGGCAAGCCTGTTCGCAAAACCATCAAGGGCGTGCGCTTCTTTTACACACCCAACGGAGACTGCCTCAAGAATATGACGGCCGAGGAAGAAGATTCGTTCCTCAAGATTCAGACAAGTGTGGCAAAGATGAATGGAAAAGCAGGGGCCTTTGCCGAGGCACGGCTCGAAGCTACTCCTGGATGCGACCTGGTCAAGGGTCGGGCTGTTCCAAATGGACTCGCCTTCTATATGCCCGAAGCCCCTTGCCAGTACTCCAAGGATGTGGTCGGCAAGCTAAGGTCCGAGGAGGCGGTCCACTACATTAACCAGTATCACTTGCCCGAACACACCAAACCCAATGGCCGCGACCCAATGGTGACTAAAAAGATGATCAGCAACTGGAATTTTGAGGCTAGGGTTGCTGCGGCCGGAGACAAGACAGGTCCGTGGATGTTCGGCCCGACCACCATGGTCATGTACGGCGACACGGCTGCTCCGGAGCTCAACTACCCTGGGCCCGTAGGCTCCTTTAATGAGGCTGATGACAAGGTCGTCGATTGCCCCAGCCCGTCAGGATGCAGGAGATCGCACCACGTCGCCCTCCCCGGCATCAAGCCGCCCAGTCTCGTCGTGCACGCCCTCGGAAACGCCTGCGCCGTGCCCATTGTCATGACAGTTGAAGATGCTGAAGCCTCCCTGTCCGTCCTTCGTAAAGAGACCGAGAAACTGGAGAAGCAGCTATCGCAGCTCGTACGCAAGAACCGTCGCATGCTCACCATGGGCTCCACAGGCGGCGGCCATTGACTAGCTGCTGCGAGACAGCAGACAAGAGACGGCCTCCTGATGCATGCCGCCATTGTCGCCGAGTTTCTGGGTGACAGGCACCCGTTCGTGCGTGTCCTCAGGGGGTTAAGCAGGCTGAGCGAGGTGGCCTTTGCGGCCCTCTGGCTGGCCGTTGTCCTGATTGAGTCGTTCTTGAACTTGTTGTCGAGGGGAGGGGTCTTTGCTGTCGAGGTCATGTGTGCTGTTTTGGACTGGGTCGGCGCTGAATATTAAATTGGACCCTTCCCTGAACCATGACGGATGACTGTTATGTGTTATATGGTATGATTTCATGTATGGAGTTTGGGGCGGGATGGAAGGCATCATCTGCCCTGGTAATGAGATGTTCACCGCGGCAAGAAAGCGACGGGTTTGACATGTCGCGTCTAGGTTTGAAGCTTGGAATGATTTGGGTTGGTGTGGCAGGACTTAGCCGGTATTTTCTGTGGGGTTTACCCCCCGTACAGCAGCGAGCATTTTACAGGCACAGGTGTTTGTAATGTATGTATACCCAATAGTATAATTTTGCGTTATAATCCGCCGTGAAACCCGACGGTGGAGTGACTGGGAGTGATACGTAGATAGGAGTGTCTTTTCGCAGAGAATAGGGCATGGGCCAGTCGTCCAAGATGGGAGAGATTGGCCATTCTAGCTAAAGGTGACATCTTTCTTTGCAAGGATAACTGCCATGGATTTGGACACCACGTGGACGGTGACTCGAAATGCTAGTTGTGGTGGGACAAGACTACAGGAGACGATATATGTACGTCCCGTCTTGTTATGGATTTACATCTCACTCTCACGAGCGGTTAGCAATTGGAAAAGGCTTATGGAGCCCATTAACCGGAAGCATTTTCACGATTCTACGGTGTGTGTGCCTACCTTCAGACAAGCTGTAAAAGGGTCTAGCCTTTCTTTCGGATGCCTTTAGTTACCAAAGACTCCACCACTCTGCTTGGCTTTTGGACGAACGCAGTTTGTATTCTAGTCTAACCCACTCAGTTGAGGGTTTTGTCACGTCACCAGCCCCGCCCTCCGACGGCAAAAGAAGGGGGGGGGGTGGTTGAAAGGAGGACATACATGACATGACGTGACGTGAATCATCATCATGAAGTTACGCAAAGTCGCCAAGTTTGGGTAAACTGCCTGATACCCAAAGTGACAGCTCACTTTGTGACAATAACTTCCCCAGAGCGTCGCCCTGCAGATTTTGATCATTGGGGAGTATTAACCTACTACTGTCATCCATCCCTAATCATTGGGCAAGAGTCAACCCAGCACTACTAGCGGCATCACATCACACATTCACAGAAATTCGGGCGGGAAGCACAGGGCCGCGGGGGAGGTAAGTATTCGCAAAATGGACCCTGGATGATTCCTTTGTTCTTGACCTGTAATTGGACCTATCTTAGGGGTCGGTCCAGCTTGTTGTGAAAATCACTGCGCATTCTGGTATTCTGGTGGGCTTCAGATATGACTGGGGGGAGCTCGCTGAGCGGCTATGCGACGTTGTGAGCCACGTGTGAGCGTGCAAATACGTAAGGGAGGCGTCGCTAAAAAAGGGTCATATCATGCTAGCGTCAAAGAGATCTTGGAAAGAGGCGGTCTGAAGGTATGCGGTAGGAAAGGCGGCTTGGGCAGGTTCTCTCCTTGTAAAGAAAGTGGAAAGGGGGGGTGGAGGGTGGCGGCGGGTAGTGCACCGCACACTGGAAAACAAAAAACCCGCCGGCTAGGCCCGCAAGAAATGGAACAGAAAAGAAGAGGAAAAAAAATTTTATTCATAAGAAAAAAGATTCGTCTCATTCTTTTCCCCCTCCTTCCCGCTTCCTCGTTTTTTCTTCTCTCTGTACCTGGTTGTTTTTGCATGCACAATTCTTTGCGCCAACCAAAGTGAAGAAGAAAAAAATAACACCAATCGCTCCTTCATCGCGAAAACAATTCGTGCATCCATTCATCCTTGGCGTCCGTCATCGCATACAACCTTGAACACCGCGCGGCGAAGGAAGGGAGGGACCCCTTCATAAGCACCAATTTCCAAACCATTTTCTACCTTCCCCCCACTGCAGCTGTTTGCAGAGTGTGCCTGTGCCGTGCTAAAACCCCTGTGGCGCAAACAAGCACACCAGCGACAGCGGGCCGTTGCAGGTACAACATGGCATGCAACAATGGGCAATTGGTCTAGTGGTATGATTCTCGCTTTGGGTGCGAGAGGTCCCGGGTTCAATCCCCGGATTTCTCCCCCTCTTTTTTTTTTTCCCAGCCCTTTTTTTCTTCTTGTTTGCGAGGGGTCAAGATGGAATATTTAGGCCTCAACTCTAACATTCAGTGCCCTGAAATTTACTCCTTAGGGACTCAAGTTTCCATCGCAACCACTCAAAAAAGGAAAACAGTGCCGGAGGGGGGAGATTGGCCCGGAAGCTGCTGCGAAGCCGTAATGCACCGCGCGAACAATCTTTCAGGGGTTGGACTGTATCCTTGACGTACCTGTTCAGACAGCAGGGGGACTCTCTGTCCTGCTTGGCTTTCTTGTCCCCATTCCCGGCTTGCGCTGCTGTTGGCGCGTTGCGTGCTCTTCGGGATCGGCCGCTCTTGTTCAGAGAGCAAAGTCGCGACCGTGATGCCGTTCAAATATCCCAGCAAAGTCCAGCGTGGCACATGCAAATCATTCAGTTGCGGCCTGTTTACCATATGCAGCGGAGACAGCTACTGGAATAATGGAATGTGAAGAAATGTGCAAGAAAGACGGCCAGGACCCAAGATCAAGGCCAAGGCAAAATCTGTTGGCGCTTCCAGTGGGAAAGGCGGCTCTGTGGACGATTGACAAAGAGAAAGAAAAAAAAAAAAGCCGTAACTAGGTGGCTCTTTGCTGATTTAAGAGCAATGGCATGGTCAGGGTCGCTGTTTAGACCGGACAGAATCTAGGTTCATCTCGGCGTTGAAAATCAACTCATCCATGAAGTCATCACGTGTGGTCTTCGATTACGCCTCTGTGATTTATTGTCAGCGCTATGAACGGGCCTAACACGTGCTATCATACGATACATGCCTATACCGCATCACTCAACATAGACTTCTCAAGTCTGTTCTCCGTTGCCTACGTTGTCTGGGCTCCTTTCTACTAAACAATGGTACTACTTGGGATAGATGCTTCACTCCCTGGCCATGCCTGGGTCAACTTGGAATGCCAACTTGCAACCCATTCCCATCTCCTTCAACCTCTTTGTAGAAATACATCCAGGTCGAAAAGAAACCTTTTATTGAAACAAAATCACTCCCCAGCAGCATTAGAATGCGCCGTGCCAGGCCTACTGCTGCCACCAAGCCGCTTAAGCTTGTTGCCAGCTTTCGTATTGAACAGACTCTTGACTCTTCTCAGTCTTGACATCATTGCTTGGTCTTTTTTCTTTCTCGTCTCGTCGTCTTCCTCCTCGCCCTCCCCGACGTTGGCGAGAGAATAGCCCGCCGATGTTGTAGGTCGTTCCGGAGTCTTTGCCACCGCCAGGGCTGTGGCCCCACCAGCAGTTACGGCCGTGGTCCGTGGAGGAACGGAGCTTTTGCTTCGGCTGTGAGCAACGCTAGTCCGTTGGCGGATGAAGGCTTCATTCCGTAGCACTTGGACCAAAATTTCCCACGCACACTTGTCCGCTTCACCCGGGGCAAGGGGCTTAGCGCCTGCGTTGCGCTGAGCTTCCCCGTTTTTCCACGGGCAGAAGAAACGGTGCTCACGCAGTGGGTCAAGATGGTCCATTGGGGCGGGTACCAGAATGGTATTCGTCTCCGGGTCTACCTCTTTACTCTTGAACATCCACAGGCCAAGGCGTCGTAAACATGTGTGGCATGATGCGCTGTTCGGAACTGGGCCGATCCGGAAATTAACGAGACCTTGCCAGCCCAAGAAGGCAAGTGCAAGAGCTGGACGGTTCGGCTGGCGAGATGTAGCCGACACCGCGCCATGCGTCGGTGGTGGGGGTTCTGTAAAGAATGTGGGTGGGAGATACGAGAGAATGTCATCGAGGTTGAACCCTTCGGGGAGGCGCAGGTTGAACTCGTAGGGGAGAAAGTCTCTTCGCTGGCAAAGCTCGTCGTAGCGACTTCGGAGGTCCTCGAGTGCTTGTTTTGGATTCAATATCGGTAGGCGGAGGAGCGAGTCTGTTGATGGATTGTCAGCCATATGTCTCTAATTCCATCCTGAATCAAGCCTACTATCACACCCCTTCTTTCTCCACAGGCAGTCCTCAGCATGTCCTGCGACAATGAGCTCTGCGTACTTCTCCACGACAGATTGCGCTATCTCCGAGGCAATCATCACTGAGATCTCCTTTCCGTCCACCTCCTTCCTATTCAACTTCACTGCCAGCTCCTGTGAGCACAGCACACAGCGCACACGCTCCTTGCCCTGGCATATCCAACCGCGCTTGGCCCACTGGACCTCATTGACGCGATCGGGCTTGGGCGTCCAGTCGGTCAGTTCCTGGAAGGTCGCTAGCCTCCTGAGAAGCTGCTCTCTATCTCCAGGGCAGTATTTGGGTGGTCCGCTATCTGTCTTGCCCACTCCCGCCCGCGGCGCCGGGCTCGCACTCGGCGTCCATTTCCTCAGCGTAATGTTCGAAATCGTCGTGCTCTGCGACAAGCCGGCTGGTCTCGAGGGCGAGGCGGCGGGGCCCGCGACACGGCGCTTCTTTGTGAGAAACTCGAATTCGTTTACTCCCATTATAACAGAGTGGGATGAGGGAGAGGATGATGGTAAGACGCCAGATCGTGTTGTGAGAGCGCTTGTGCTGCGGGTCGCATCGCGAGGCGGGAGATTTGCGAATGCGCCCTGTTCTGAAACAGAGTCGGCAGAGGACGAGGTAGGTCGGTTACTAATTGACCCCAGAAGCGCATTGAACTTGCGCTTTACTGTTGTGTTCATTGTCAAGGTAGAAGGGAGTGAAACAGTTGAGCCGCCGGAGCAGGATGCTGGCGGTTAAACCAGATTCGCCGTGCCCTGGCAGCACCCTCGTTGATGGAAGCCGGCTGAGCTCCAATGTTCCCTGCCCACCTACCAGGTCGAATGCGGGCAAAACTTGCGATTTAGTTTCTCGTTTGGTTGTGGAGATGGAGCTTTCGTGCAAAAACAAGAATTAAACCGGATAGTTGGTTTTCCAAGTTGCAACAAATCTCAAAGAGTGGTGGAGGCTTGAACTCGATGTCAACAAAGAAGCTATGGAGGATGCTGCTGACCCGCTAACGTTAAAGTCTGGTTGGCACGCTCATGGCTTGGCGAGTGGGGCTACATGCACTAACTACTGGCAACGACAACAACATGAGCCAATCCGCGCCATATACTTTAACCAATTGCGAGATAAGTAGATTCGGGTATCTAAGTGTTACTCCATGGCCGAAGCGAATCACCTCCAAATTTATACGTACATAAAAAGATACGTTCAGCTTGCTTGATGCCGACCCATGCGACGCCGAACACCCAGCTCACTTTGTTCCGATCCCGTCAAAAAAAGTGCCATTGCAAACACTGACAGGATATTATGCCTCGACCCTCCTGTCCCTAAACCCGAGCCCCAAAAATGGGCTCCTGAGCGCCAGAGAGCTGAGCACCACGCTGATACTGCTCAATGCCATCGCCAAACTTGCCCATACCGGGTCAAGACGGATGTGCTCTCCATTATTCGTGATAGGATACAAAACACCCGCCGCCACCGGCACCGCGATGACGTTATAGACCAGCGCCCAGCCAAAGTTAAACTTGACTCGCCGGAACACAATTTTTGACAGGTCCAGGAGTGTGACCACAGTCCACAGATCACTCTTGACCAGAACGAAATCTGCACTGCTGATGGCTACGTCTGATCCTGACCCAATCGCAACCCCGATGTCAGCCATGGCTAAGGCTGGGCTGTCATTGATACCGTCTCCCACCATTGCGATGACGGCCCGCCTCGTCGAAGACTCGCTGTTTCTGCCTTTGCGAGCTTTCAGCGTTGACTGTAGATATTTGATCTGATCCGCTTTCCCCGTCGGAAGCACACCGGCTATCACCTGGTCTCGGGGGATACCGATTTGCTGGGCTACAGCTGCCGCCGTCGTAGGGTTATCGCCCGAGAGCATCCAGACTCGGGTTCCTCGTGATTCAAGCGCGCGAATGATGTGCGGTGCTTCGGGACGGATAGGGTCTGAGATGGAGAGCGCAGCAGCAAGAGCCCACGCTTCGGAGTCAACTGCCTTAGTTGCAACCAGTGCCACTGACTTAGCTTCGCTCTTCCACCTTTCAAGTGCCACAGTGATGTCGTCAGGAATCGGGACCGCAAAGTCTTGCACGAACGCTTCGTTCCCGACAATGATGTCAAATGGCTCCCCGGGCGATGCCCCTTGAGATGTTGCTCTCATACCTTTCCCTGGCACTTCCTGCAAACCATCGATCTGAGCCCTCGATGAGACCTTATCTGCGCAGAACGAAACAATGGCTTTTGCGATCGGGTGACTGCTGTTCTCCTCGACGGCCTTGAGGGCGGCAAGAACCGTGTGCTTCGCGTCATCGCCTTCTGGGATGATTTCCCAGTCGGTAATGCTCGGCGCCCCTCCAACAGTGAGAGTCCCCGTCTTGTCAAAGACAACACAGTCGATCCTGCTTGCGTTCTCAAATGCCAGTCCACCACCTTTTGCCAGAATTCCATACTTTGCCGCAAGTCCACCGCCGACAAATATCGCAGTTGGTGCAGCCAAAGCTAGACCGCAGGGACAAGCCACGACGAAGACAGCGATGGCAAACTGCAAGGAAAACGCAACCCAGCCTCCAGAGGTGACATCGAGGAAGTGCCCTGGGATATGGCCGTTGAACCCAAGTGACATCCACACAATCCAGGTAAGGATGGCGGTCAGGGTAACTACAGGAACGAAGTAAGCCGTCAGGGTGTCGGCAAACTGTTCAATAGGGGCCCGTTTTGCTTGGCCCTCGCGAACAACCCGGACGATCTGGTCCAACATCGATTGTCCAGCAGTACCAGTAATTCGTATTAGCAGAGGAGCATCTTTGTTGACGGTCCCCGAGAACACCTCGTCTCCCGGGGTCTTTTTCACAAGGCTTGACTCCCCTGTCAGGCTGGACTCATCGAAACTGCTCTCGCCTTGCACGACTACGCCGTCTGCTGGGGGTGAGCCTCCATGAATCACCCGCACAACGTCGCCAAAGTCGAGCATATCCGCGTTCACCTCAAGTTCCTCCTCCTTCTCCGTTGCGTGCCATTGGATGAGAATCGCCTTAGTGGGACGGAGCTTGCCCAACATCTCGACAGCGTCTCCTGTTCGGGATTTGCTGTAGCTCTCAATCAGTCTTCCTAGAAGCAGGAAGAGGGTGAGGAAAACAACCGAATCGAAGTAGAAGTTGGAATCGTTGATCTCGGCCGGTCGCTCAACGGCAGCTGCTATCATCTGGCTGACGGACGAGACATATGCAATAGTTGTTCCGAGAGACATGAGCGTGTTCATGCTGCCAAAGCGGTAGAAGCGTTGGATGATAGGGACTCTGCTACCCGGACGCCACAGGGCTCTTATCTCTTTAAATGCCCTCCTATGAAATAGATCTGCGGCGAAGAAGTAGACAGGCGTGGCCATGATGAACAGAGACATCTGGGCTCGGTTGATTCCAGAAGTCCACGGCAACATAAGAAAATGCTTGTCAGGATTGTGATCCGGGAGGAGGCTCATATACACGATGCCGATGATAAAGGTAGGTATGGTGACGATGGCGGTGAAGATCACGCGCCACAAGATCTGCCTCTGGTGCTGTCGCTGGATGATCTTGGAACGCTCTTCTAGAGTGGGTGGGTGGTAGATCGAGGCTGCGATTGCAGGGTCGCTCGCTTCGATCGCAGCAAGTATATGTCTGATGGTGAACGCCGGAGCGTCTGGCGTGTAAGATATCTTGATAATCGGCCGTAGACGCGTGGGCGGCGAGACAATTTCGAGCTTTCTGCGGAACCCCCCAAGGCTGTTCACCACTCGGGAAGGACAGTGATCGCAGTAAATGCCATCAACCATAATCTCAACCGTCCGCTCCTGGCCCTCTGGCTCCACCTGGGCAACATTGGCCACAGTGTCCACGGTAGCTTCGTACCCAATATCCTCAATAGCGTCAACAATCTTGTCCCTGTTCGCGAGACCCTGGAACTCGATCGTTGCACTGTTGGTGACGAGGTTGACCGTGACATCCTTGACCCAGTCCCGCTTCTTCATTTCATTGGTGATGGTGTTTACGCAGCTGGCACAAGTCATGCCTCCGACTGCCAGCGAGGCCCGCCAAATATCGGATGGTGCTTGGTTGCCCGGCTTCTTGGCCGGGTTTACGTCGGCCAGAGTATCCAGTGAAGCCTCGTAGCCGAGGTCTTCGATCGCATCTATGAGTTCCTCTGCTCGTTGCCCATCCTTTAGGTCAACAATGGCGCTGTTGTTAACCAAGTTAACAGTGACGTCGGAGATCCAGTCCTTCTTGGACAGCTCGTTGGTGATGATGTTTACACATGCGGCGCACGTCATACCTCCGATTGCTAGGCTTGCTCTCCAGAGGGGCTGTGCGGCTGCGTCTTCCTCAGTCTCAACCACAACGAATGATTTGGAGGACATCTTGGACTGTGGACCCGGACCGGCCTTTGCAGCAGTGTTTGCTATGGGGCTCGAGTGATGAGATACAGATTCGGTAATCTGCTTCTCGACAGTATTCTGGTTGGCGGTGTTGCGACACTGTTCGCAGTTTTGAAGATGCGCATTTGTGTTATAAAACTGCGGAGCCGAAGACGGATGAGAGGAGCGCGAGGGTGTGATCCATCGCGTGAGAAAGAGCGGAAAAGACATGTCTTGACTGTTGCTGGTCTCGCCTGGGATGGATCGCCCAGCAGCAAGTTCAGGATCCAGGTCGAAGAGCTCGCCTGTAGTGGAAGTAACGCCACGTATCTCGAAGCCGCTCTCTTCGAGGGCAGTGCGCATGTGGGTGATGGAGGCGGCGGGTGCGTGTTCCACGGTCACCACGGAGGTAACCAAATTAGGGGACACCCAGTTGACCTGGCCAGGACACGATTCTTGCAAGGCAGTCTTTATAGTTGAGACACAGGTAGGACAGTGGAGATTGGCCAGGAGAAAAGATGTGGTTGCTGTCTCAGAAGAGCCCATGCCCGGCATGGCTATGGGGTGCGCCATGGCGGCCTTGTATAATCCTCTGGGCTGCCAATTGATGCGCTGTCCGACCCCGGTACGACGGTGTCCGGGATGCTGTAGGCGTGCCGTTCCTCTGACCCCAGAGTTTAGGGCGTGGGCCGCAGCTATCAGCCGGCTTATTGCGAGAAGGTGCCGCCGTTTGACAGGCGTACTTATATTAACGAGCGTCCGATCTAGGAAATACGGATATCGAGCGCGGACGGCGTGGTAATAGCCTGAAGTAGCCAAGAGCGACGAAGCGGGCGTCGAAGCGAGGTCCTGAATGCAAAGAAGTGCTGCAGAATGTCGTGGATGCCACACGCTGGAATGTCAAGTGCACAAATTACGAAACAGCACCCGAGGGAGGGCTGGTGTTGATGAAGAAATCGGAAGCACCTTCTGCGCGCCTTCTGCGTCGTTCTAGTCAGGTTATTATTCAGCAGGGCCAACTTTCACGCACAAGTCGCGCAGGGCTCCAGAGACAAACACTACCACTCCACGCGGCAGGTGAACTTTCATTGGGTAGTAGCGTAGACTCGAATCTCGACCATTAAAATTCTGGGCAGGGGCAAACGGCTTTGCACCTCCTTGACTTTCTGTGGGTGGAATGTCGGCGAGTTGAGGGAGGAATGATCATATCGTGAAGATGCCGGCTAGACTTGGCATAAACTAAGCCAAACTTAAGAAAAGACCCATGACTGCGGAAGTTATCATATAGGTGCACTAATTGCTTTCTGGTTTCTTTGTTGTGCAACATGCCGTGATGTCTTTATGCTCTCCCATTGTGCTGGGTGAAGCTGGAAGTTGGCCCGTTGGACAGGGGTCGAAATGTACACACCATTACATCACCACTACCCGGCAGCAACGCCCCGCTGTTAGTTCATGCAGAAGTCCCGGACAAATCACCAGTCAGCTGGTAGGGGCAATTCACCCTTGGCGAGGAACGTTCGAGGGAACATGCCCCTCTCCAGGACTGTTGGTAGTGGTAATGAATCCGCCACGGCTGAGTTGAGGTTCTCATCACGTGCGATCGTCGATGGAAGAGATTTCTAGAGCTGCTGAATATCGGCAGAGACATCTCACAGTTCGGATAACACATGGCTGCTGAACACCCAAAGCTGGTTGATCAAAAGTCGCCGAGGTGAGTGTGACTAACCATCATGTCTGACAAATGTGAACGACCAAATATTCTCTAATTGCACTCGTCAGAAGTTGGACTCATGACAAAATCCTACGTGTCAGGTTGCGAGAATTCTGCGTGGATGTTAGCCATTCAACTGAATCCATTACGGAGCCGACAAAGGAGTGTACGCAATCCACAATTAACATCCTCCGCCCGCCCCCCCACCTGCCCCATGCAGGCTTGGCGTGCCAAGGTGAAGCCGAGAACCGAACGAAGTCCGGGGTGAAAATCAATGATTTGAATCCGGCTTCTGGGTTTGTATTGAAACATTGCCCAGTGCACATGAACGGGATCTTGCAGCGATAAATGGACAGATGCATTTTTGTCTTGGAGGTATGGGCACCAGGCCACTGGGTACGCCTCACCTATTTACACTAGTTGAGGAACGACACATTGTGCACGCATCGCTGACTTCCCGAAAGGCAACCCACGTACCTCACCCGGACGGACTGGTGGATGGGACGAAAGGCGTCGCCGGGGTAGGAGTGTCGTCTCGCAAGGGCCGAAGATCTTCAACTACCACGGCCGACTACACTAAGCTCCAGAGGCACACCTGCCGAGACTGGTTCCCGGAGCGTGTTTCCGCAGATAATGTGCATCAGCACGGTGACATCGTCACGCTGGTTGGTCTCTTGGGCCCTTGGGAAGCGGCCCGACACGTGCTTCTAGCGGCTTTGCGGGTTTGCCTTTACACGTGATAAATCTCGTGATTTCTGACTAAGCTCGTTTTTTTCACCAGGGTGTAGTGAGGCCAAAAGGAGATTAGCGCTGATCACGCCATCGACCTCCATCTCGACGACTTCGAACCGCAGCAGGGAGTTGCCCACGCAGCGTGATGGCCGAAACGCGGCCGAGCTCGGTATGGGAGCTCCCAGCCGGTGCGGCACTTATTGATGAAACTTTTTTCGGAGGGGCAACACGGTAGGTTCAACTTCTCTCGTATTTAATCTCATTTCCCAAATTTTGCTCCGTAAAAAGTCTTTTCGCTGGCGCGATCTTCACTTTCCGTTTTCTCGCTTTCTCGGCGTTTCGAGGCAGTCCCAGGCCCCCTTTTCTGCTTCCTGCCGCGCTATATTGCGAGGCGCCACGCTTCCGCTCTTGACTGCGAGGTCAAGAGCTCTCCCCCGTCCCCTTCCTCACCCTCTTCTCTTGACGACTACGACGAGCCCCGTAGTCCTCAAAGCGCCAACGATATGGAGTTGAAGTTTCCCGAGTCCTCCGGAGGCATCGCTTTGGACGCAGCGCCTGCGGACCCCAAGGCCTCTCTTGCCGTTTCCAGCAAGACAGCTAGCTCGCCTCTCGGACAAGAGATTTCCCCTAGTTCCATCTCCGGGGAAACCTACGTTACCGGTCAATTGCTCGTCCAACAGACCGCATACAAGCTTTCTGACAAAATCTTCTCATTCTCGCCCGAGACCTTTGATCTGGACTTGGCCGTGAAGAATTGGTCCAGTACGGGGGAGAAAAACATCCACGGAGAGACGACCACAGTCGTGCCATTGCAGACCAGAACTGGCGCGGGCGCCTTTGCTCTTGGCTACATCTTCTCCAAGGACTTCGATCTTAGCAAGCGCCATATCCCTCAGACCCTGCTCGCGCCGTCACTGAGCCTTCGACACTTGCGTTCCACCCTAGACCAGTTATCCCTCCTCTACGGCGTGGCCAGCCCTTTTGTCGCCCACGTCGCTGCTGTTGACTACTCTGCCAATGATGGCTTGATCGCCGAGTACGAAATTGCTCTCCGAACCGCCGAGGATCTTGGCCTCGGTCTCGTATCCAGCTCGTCGGCATATGAGATTCAGCATATGTCACTGTTCGCCACCATTTTGGCCGCTGTCCTTCCAACCCTCCATATATATGATGGCCTCCGAACAGCTCGGGAGACCTTGAGGGTGGTGGATGCCCTCAACGAGGCAAGCATTGTCGAGCATTACAAGAACGTTGCCAAGGCTGCTGGCACTCTGAACAAGAGACTAGACACGGCTGGAAAGGTTATCGAGCTCCTTCGTGCGTTCAATGATGAGCTCGGCACCTCGTACGCCCCGTTTGAATATCACGGCCACGAGGAACCCGAGTCAGTTCTCGTCGTGTTTGGCAGTGCTGAGTCGCAATTGACCAAGCAGGTTGTGGATTCCTCCGCCGGCGAGGGCCAACGGGTAGGCGTTGTAAACGTTCGCATCTACCGGCCATTTATTGAGGAAGCGTTCTTGGAGGTTCTGCCCGAATCTGTCCGCCAAATCGCCGTGTTGGGCCAGGTCCGTGGTGAGGTCTTGGTCGATGACAACTCAATTCAATCCGCCCTCTACTCGGATGTTCTGACAGCTGTCTCGTTTACCGACAAGTGGTCAACTGCACCAGGCGTGGTCGATGTCAAGTACGCTGCCTCCGCCACCCACACCCCGAGCTCAATTGCCTCGGTCCTTGCGAGCCTTGGCAGCAAGACTGGCGAGGCCGAGGTCAAGTTCAACCTCTATCCGGTCGAACAGGCTCAGCAGTACACTTTCTGGGATGTGGACAACTCGATGGCTGTTGGTTCTCCTTCGCTTTTGGGCGCGATTCTCGCTCGTGAGACGTCGAACAACGTCTACGTCAATGACGTTTACGACAACTTGCTGCACGGCGGCGTCGTTCGAACCGATATCAGGAGCTCGAAGAGACCTATTGAAGCTCCGTTTGATGTCGAAGAGGCTGATGTCGTGTATGTTGGCGAGGAGAAACTTTTGAAGGAGGTTGCCATCCTCAAGGGCGTGAAGGAGGGTGGCAAATTCATTCTCCGGCTTCCCAACTTCAAGACGGAGGATGTCGAAAAGCGTATCCCCTCTCTCGTGAGGAAGCGAATCCAGGACATGGGGCTGCAACTCTATGTGCTTGACTCGTCGTACTCTCCCACGCTGGAGAAGGAGAGTCAACTTCTTGTTGAACTTGCGTTTTTCAAGGTTGCACGCGCCGATCTCGCTTTGGGCCAGGTTTCCCAGCTTGGATGGATCGCCCAAGACGCAGTTATCCTCCGTGAGGTCGCCGACTCACTAGAGCAAGCTCTCATCAAGGTCGAAGTGCCAGCCTCGTGGGCCGAGGTGTCTGCAGATGTACCTACACTTCCGCTTGCGGAAGGGTTGACCCGTAACACCTTCGTCCCCTTCCAGAAGGAGGAGACTGAGCACACATCGACTCTTCAGGATTGGCAGGCCGCTGCGAAGGGGTTGGCGTTCAAGGAGGCTTATGGCACTCACAGCAGCCTCCGGCCCGATCTTCCGACCAAGTCGTTTACAATCCACGTCAAAGAGAACCGCAGACTCACGCCACTCGACTATGACCGCAACATCTTCCACATTGAATTCGACCTGGGCGCGTCGAGTCTCACATACAACATTGGCGAAGCTCTGGGCATCCACGCCGAGAACGACCCGAAACAGGTGTTGGAATTCATCGAGTTCTACGGCCTCAATGCCGACGACCTTTTTGAGGTTCCCTCGCGCGAGGATGCTAACGTGTCGGAGACGAGGACCGTGTACCATTCGCTGGTGCAGAACATTGATATTCTAGGCAAGCCCCCCAAACGGTTCTTCGAGGCGCTCGCCGAGTTCGCGACAGACGAGAAGGAGAAGCAGAAGCTTGAGTTCCTTGGGTCCAAGGAGGGTGCCAACGATTTCAAGAAATTGTCCGAGGTGGACACAGTGACGTATGTGGACGTGCTGGAGCAGTTTAAGTCGGCGCATCCCGACCTCCACGAATTGGCTCGCATCATCTCGCCACTGAAGCGGCGCGAGTACAGTATCGCATCGGCGCAGGCCGTGACGCCCAACTCGGTGGCGTTGATGATTGTCGTGGTGGACTGGGTCGATACTAAGGGCCGCACGCGCTACGGGCAGGCCACGCGTTATCTGTCGGGCCTTGCACCGGGGACGGCAGTGACAGTGTCGGTCAAGCCGTCGGTCATGAAGCTCCCAACCAAGGACACGGCACCCCTGATCATGGCGGGTCTGGGCACGGGTCTCGCTCCATTCCGGGCCTTCGTGCAGTACCGGGCGATGCAGAAGGCGCAGGGCAAGGAGATTGGGTCGATCCTTCTATATATGGGAAGTCGCCACCAGCGCGAGGAGTATCTCTACGGTGAGGAATGGGAGGCTTATCTAGATGCCGGCGTCATTACCCTTCTGGGCGCTGCCTTTTCGCGCGACCAACCGCAGAAGATCTACATCCAGGATCGCATGCGCCAGACCATGGATGCTGTGGTTAAGGCCTATATCGAGGAGCAGGGTTCCTTCTATCTCTGCGGACCTACATGGCCGGTGCCTGACGTGACAGCCGTGCTGCAGGAGGCCATTGCTGCTGAGGCAAAGCTCAGCGGCCGCAAGGTGGATCCGAGGAAGGAGATTGAGCGGCTCAAGGAGGATGGGCGTTACGTACTCGAGGTGTACTGATCCTCTTTTTCTCTTGATGACGTTGACCGTGTTTCTCTTATGTCCGTTTTATTCTCAGTGTACGTACATGGCAAGCATGCGGTGGTTTGCCGAATACAAAGCCATTGGCCAATCGATAGGCCTCGGGAGCTGTTTTACCAGTGTCCAAGCTCCAGAGACACAAGCTCAATTGATCCAAATCCCATGACTCCAGTGCGGAGACAACCCCGCCTTCCCTCTTACCCTCTTCTGCACCAGTCGGACACGCGGAGGCTGGTTGATGCCGCCACCGGCCACTGGGAACAATGCACAGGACTCCGGATGATGCTAGCCGGGTGTGGGGTAACGCTGGGGGAGCTGCATCTGCTGCATTTACTGCTGCAGGAACACTGTTTCTACCCCAACCTCCGCCGGGGTGACGACGGAACTCGTGGGAATCAGCTTCAACATGACGGTAGCAATTCGCGCTGCGCCCACGAAGGCCGCGAGGGCGGTGAACCTCCTTCGCACCATCCAGTACACGCATCCGCCGTCGTGTCCGTGCCATTCCAACCCCAACCATCACCATCACCACGCCAACAAACATGCTGCACACGCCGTGAAGCGATTCGCCGACCGCACCCCATCGTCGCGGCGAGGGTATGCGACGCCGCAGGATTCATCACATCTTAAGGAGTATGCCTTCGAGATGGCAGCGTCGTCGATCCGCTTCGGTCCGGGTGTTACCCAGGAAGTTGGCATGGACTTGGCCAACATGGGCGCAAAGCGGGTTGCCGTCGTCACTGACGCCACTGTTGACAAGCTCGATGCCATGCGCCAGGTTCGCGAGTCACTGGCCCGCGAGGGTATTACCTATCAAGTCTTCAGCAAGACACGCGTTGAGCCTAAGGACTACTCTATCAAGGAGGCCATCGAGTGGACCAAGCCCTACAACCCCGATGTCTTCGTGGCTGTCGGTGGAGGCTCAGTTATCGACACTGCCAAGCTCATGAATCTCTATGCCTGCTATCCGGACGCTGATTTCCTCGACTTCGTCAACGCTCCGCTTGGTAAAGGCCGCCCCATCGACCGCAAGCTGCGGTCCCTCATCGCGATTCCTACCACGGCGGGAACTGGTTCCGAGACTACGGGCACCGCTATCTTCGACCTCGCCTCGCGGCGGGCCAAGACGGGCATCGCCCACCGCAACCTCAAGCCGACCATTGGTATCTGCGATCCCCTCAATACGCGCACTATGCCCGCAGCCGTCAAGGCTAGCTCCGGCCTCGACGTGCTTTGTCATTCACTCGAGAGCTGGACCGCCATCCCTTTCAACGAGCGCACACCTCGGCCTACCAACCCCATCCTCCGCCCGGCCTACCAGGGTGCCAACCCCATCAGTGACATATTCTCACTCAACGCCCTTCGTGCCACTGTCAAGTACCTTCCGCGTGCCGTTCGTGACCCCGAAGACATGGAAGCGCAAACCGAGATGCTTCTCGCCGCCACACTTGCCGGCGTGGGCTTCGGCAATGCTGGTGTTCATCTTTGCCACGGCATGTCGTATCCCGTGTCTGGCCAGAACCCTGGGTACCGGCACGCCGGCTACGAGGTCGATTCCCCCATCATTCCCCATGGCGTCTCTGTTGCCGTGACCGCTCCGGCCGTCTTCCGCTTCACAGGCCCATCTAACCCTGACCGCCATCTGGCCGCTGCCGAGGCTTTTGGCGTCGATATTACCAACGTCAAGCGTGAGAGTGCTGGCGAGGTTCTTGCCGAGGCGATTACCCGCTTCCTAGCTGAGCTTGGTGATCAGCCTGCCGGCTTGCGCGACCTTGGGTTCAGCGAGGAGCACATTGAAGAACTTGTGGAAGGCACAATCCCTCAGGCGAGAGTACTGATGTTGGCCCCAGGTTTGGCGAAGGAGTTGCAACAGGAGAGGGATCAACTGCGGGCGTTGTTTGAGAGTGCCATGAAGCACTGATGCGCTTGGTATATACATAGCGGGAATATATAGCAAGCCTGAGATTTAGGGTTAATATTGCAGTTGGCATATGCGTCAGTTACTCTGAAGGAACCCTCGGTGTTCCCGTGATGTTCAAAGCATTGTGTTCCAGAAAAAGAAACACCGAGTTGAACCGCAGACCCCATTCCAATCCACAAGTATACAATGGCTTTCATTGAGTTTACAGTTATGGTGTAGTCAAAACCTTACAGTTGAGAAAATAACTCACACACCTATCAAGCTCTGAAGAGCACGAGCCAGGATTTGAAAAAAAGAAAGAAAAAACTAATTTGACTTCCACCGCGGGCGGCCGATCTGACGCGTGAGAAACATCTATCGGGCCTCACAGTAAGGTAGTTTTTGCCTTACCTTACCTACTTCCCTTCCGAAGGACGTGGATAGGTATAGAGGAATTCTGCAAGCTACCTTACCTTACCTAGGTAGGTAGGTACCTACCTACCTAGGTTGAGTAGATTTGGGAAATCACCACGTCTACGAATAAAGCGACGACCGTGGGCAACATCGATCATGCTTTTGGTAATTTGATGTTTGGCAGAAGGGTAACGAACGACCGGGTTTGGTCGTGGTTATGATGTCAGACCTACTACATATCTACCTAGGTAGGGAATAAATGATAACGAATGGGCTGGGTTGGGTTGGGTAAGGTAGCACTGGTTCAGCGAGTGAGAATACAGATTTGATCGTTTAGGGGAATCGTTACTCTGTTGTTTCAATCGCCCCCCCTTTTCCCTCCCTTCCCCTCCCCTAAGTCAAAAACGACATGTATATTGTTCCATAACACTTTTATTCCATGGTCTGGTGACTTCGGAGATCTGCCGCAGCGCTACAGACATTGGACGGTCATCTCATAAAGAGGTTGAAATTAAAGGTTCGCATCTTTGATGACAGTGAGTCGTGCGAGAGTCAGGTGGACTGGGTTTAGGGGTCAAGACCTTATACTCTGTAGTCTAGAACTCCGAGATCTAACCCAACCCTTCCATTTGTCGTTGTCGTGTGTACCGGAAGTTCACTTTGGTTACCACCAGGGAAAAAAGCACTGGGTCAGCCACACCAGACCTCGCACATGGCAACAACACACAGCGAGCGACTGGGGCAAACCCACCAACAGAGGGCAACACAATGCAACACAGGACAAGCAGTATCTGTCACAAAACACATAAAGTAAGCTCCATTGCCAACCGAGCTGTCTCACTTCCCCAGTTGAGATCCCCATGCGACGCGCCAGAATGCAAACAATACAATACATACAATTACTTCTTTTTCTCCTCACATATACCCTGTTCCTCCGTATGAGCCAATTCACCTCCCCACGCTCGCAAACGCAGCTCGGACATCCGCCCTAGGCCATTCGAAGAGCACATCTCCGCCATATACATCTGTCGTGATGCGGCCGATGCGCATCTCGATATCGCCATAGAAGCGCTCGCACTCCCTGAGCACCCTGTTGACCAGGTTCTTGGCTGCAAGCAACTGCGCGGGCCCATCGCCTTCTGCATCGCCAAAGTGCTTCTCAACTCTCTTGCGCAGCGTCTCGATACCCTTGCGGACTTCCTTGGTATCGTAGCCGCCCAGAATCTTGTTGAAGATTGTCTTGGAGTTACTTGGTTGAGCAGACACGGCAGCGGGGCTCTTCCCGCTCGCGAGCTGTGCCTCAATGTTCTCCAAATACTCGAGCAGCTTACCGAGTGGTCTACGCATGACGGCATTGAGGTATAGGTCCATGTGTTCTGCCAATTCTTGCTGCGCCGTCTCCTTCCAGTCGTCGAGCACCTCGAGGCCACGTGGGTTATCCACCTCTTCGAGGTAATGGTTCATATTCTCAATGAGGAGGATGTGGAAGTTGAGCGCCTCTTTGTCCTCGGGATCGGCCGAGTTAGCCACAGCGGCGCCGACTGGTGCTCCCGCAGCTGGGTTCTCGCGCGCGATAACTTTGAGCGAGTCGAACATGGACTTGAGAATGCGGTCGTATTCTCGGTCAACCATACGGCGTACACCGAGGCCTGAGTCCGCACCGGTGAGCATGTTCTCCACGGCCGTCGAAAACTGCGGGAAGATACGGATGAAATGGATGACTCCCTTTCTCTTCTTGATCTTGACCTTGGTTTCCTCGATTGCGCGAACCTGATCGTCGACGAACTTCTTGAACTTAGCTTCGAGGTTGCCGTGCAGCTTCTGCAACATGTTGTTGAGGTAATCTTGGTTGCTCTGGCTCATGTCGCTCATCTTGCGCTCTAGCGTGGCCAGGATGCCCACTCCCTGTCTGTGATGACTGTTAGCAACTCCGCAGAATGCAAGAGGGAAACCCATGGGGGACGTACAATGGATCCATGTTGAGCACCCAGTCCACCAGCTGCTGCAAGCTCTGCTCGAGAAACTGGAAGATGGCCTCCATTGTTCGCGTAACCCTACGCGCGAGCTCTCGGTCTGGCTCCATCAGTCTATGCCTCCTGAGATCGCCGCCGCAACGGTCACGAGGTCTAGAGGCGGCAACGAGATCCGGGAAATCAGCCTGTTCCAGCGTCGTGGCATGAAAGAAATCCACAATGAAATTTTGCTCCATCGCCACGAGCGGCAGCAGATCGTCTAAGACGCCAGCAAACACCTCGTAAGGGAGCGCTCTGCTGTCGGGTGTTTTGTCCAAGTTTGTCCTGCTGCCCCCATCACCCAAGGGCGACCGAAGACTCCTCGCCAAAGTCTGGCTCCTCTTGACGGTGAGTTTACGGGCCGTTGTAGCCAGACCCTCTTCCTTCTTTTCTTGCTGCGACGTGAACAACAGCTCATTCTCTTCACCCGTCGGTTTCCTCGCGTTCTTCTTCCACGCTTCCATCGCCTCCCTGAATTCGGCTCGGTAGACAGGCTGGGCCATGTCCTGGTAGAGCTGGAAGACGCGGTTCCAATTGGCTGTGTCGACATCCCTCGCATACAGGACAAGGGGGCTATATGCCCACAGCATGTCCCTGCCAGCCTCATGGTTACGGGGGTCGACCTTCTTTGACAACGCCCCGTCAAGTGCTGACTTGGTCGTCCTGAAAGCCTCGTCGAACTGTCTCGCCATGAACTCAACCAGCCTCCTCATGAACGCGGAGCTTTCTGACAGATACATTTCCTTCTTCTCTTGGACGATGCGCATTTTGCCATAATCGCTGTCCAATCCCAGAGACTGGTCACCGTTTTCATCCTCGCTCTTCCGCGACTCGCCGTTGCCCATGGAGGGATCAATTTTGATCATGGCCTTGTACAGAGTGACCAGTGAAGCCTCAATTTCTTCGATGCCAGACACGCTATCTAGCGGGGCAACTCTGAGCGCATCTAAGTCGGATTCGCTGATGGCGCAAGTATCCAACAGGGATTCAACTTCCTTCTTCAGGAGTTTCTGATTTGCTGCTTGGACCTGGAGACCCTGGCCCTGGGCCTCAATATATGCGATATCATCCGATAAAGTCTGCCAAAGTAATCAGAACATGTCCAGCCCATATAAAACAAGTTCACACTTACAGACAGCTCTACGCTATATAGCGTGAGTAGGTTATCGAGCTCGTCACATTCGTTGATAGCGAGATCAATACCCTTCTTGATGGCGCCGACTCTTTCGTCCTCTTCCTGAAACCGAGCAAGCCAGCCACCAGCCTGGGCCTTGTTGAGCTCACGGTCAATATCGCTCCTCACGTCGTCGAAATTGAGCGACCGCATCTGCTCCCCAGGAACCCAGCCGAAGTAGTCCAGCCACTTGGTAAACTCGGCAGTCCGACTATCCATAATAGAGGGATCGATACCTAATGTAGCCAGATACTTGGCGTCGTTACCGGCAACGACAGACCGAACTTCTTCGATTTCGGGCAGTTCATCCAACTTTTTATCCTTGACCGACGTTTGGAGACTGATGGGACGACTTTCAGCGTTTGTGCCGGTAACCTTCACTTCTGGAATACCAGCAGCAGAGAGCCCCTCTGTTGCCTTTGGGAGTATTTGAGCTGGAGAAGGCTCTGGCTGTTTTTGTTGGGAAACCGGCCTTGGTGGCGCTGGCACTACGCTGGTGATACCATCCGGACCATCAAGGCTGCGATTTAGATTGCGCAGTTTGTCTGCCGCACCTCCAGGCCTGGGCTTAAAGGCGCCTGCCGCTGCTGCCGCTTTCCGCAAGGCGCCTGCAATATCACCCTTGGATTTTTTGCTCTTTATCATAGGTCCAAGCCCTGGTCGGCTATCCTCCGGCTCGATTGGAGATTCGGCTGGCGTGTCAGGGATAGGGGGAGGCGATATCGCCGAGTTGATGGACACTGGCGTCCCGGCAGACGGACTAGGTCCTCCGATGGTGCTCTCGGCCCTATTAGATTCTGGTCCCGTGGTGGGTTCGCCCAAAGGTGGGATCTCCTTCCGCTTGGTAACCGAATCTTTGCGGGTTCGATCTATACTTCGTGGTGGTACAACTGGCTCGCGTCGCATGTTCGGGCTCATCAGAGGCGCAGGAACCAGGTCCCTATCGGCAGGAGACGGCCTGAGCAGATCTATCGGCGGCCGTTTCCGCTCAGGTGGTATTTCTTCGGGTAGCGGAGGTTCGGGTGTGGCGTAACTCGAGATCCCATTCACCCCGTTTCTTGACCGCGGGCGCAGACTTGAGGCATCCTCACTTCTGGCGAACGATGTCGCCACCGAGTCCTGGCTTTGGTTGCCGGATGCCAATCGCCGTAGAGAAGGCGGGTTATCTCCAGATTTCCGACCCGAATCGACACTACGCGAAGGAGATGCTGTGCCATTAGGAGGCGCAGTCCCGCGGGAGGGAACCCTATCGAATGGGCCTGACTGAGTGCCGAAACTGGCGTTATACCCAGAAGCAATGGACGCGTTCCCGCTACTAGGGGCAGCGTCCACAATAGGGGCTGATCGAGGGGGAGGAGGACGTTCCTGGCCGGGTCTTCGCGGGACTTGCGCGCCACCCAACACCTGATCGAGTTCGCGCTGATCGAAGCCCGTGAGATTAGGCATGCGCCCTCCCGTGTACTTCGAATAGATCTTGATCAAACTGGCAATGAAGAACTTCTTCTCCTTGTCTGTCTGCGCTTGCCAGTAGTACGGCTTTCCGAGAGTGATGACGAACCCGACATCGCCCGCCCACTCTTGAAAGTTCGGGTTTGCTGTCGGGCTCGTAAATGACTCGATGGCCGTCAGCTCGTCGAGAAACCACGTTTTGCCGATTGAGAACGTGCCGTTGGGGTTCTCCTTGGACTTGTGCATCCGCACACGTCCGGATTTCCGCACAGCGACGATGACGACTCGGGGCTTCTCATTTTGGGGTGTACGTGCCTGCGGAGGCGGCGGAGCAGTCGGGTATGACGAGTATTCGGTAATTTTGATATGTGTGATATATGTTTCTAGTACTGTCGCAACAAGCAGATATCCCCGTGGTTAGCATGACAGCCCGTGGTGGACGATGGCATCAGGCGAAAGCAGGAAAGGGGCTGGCTGGGCTGGGTTGGCTCACAGGACCCATCTTCATCCCGCTTGCTGAAGCAGCTGTCAATGATCCTCTTTTTTTCCGCCTCGAACCTCTCTGCTCTCGTGAAGTCGCGGCCGTTGGTGGTAGCCATGGCCGCGATGGAGCGCTCCAGTCGACCCGGGGCCGAGGGCCGCGGTTCATGAACGATCGGGGAGCTGCAGCAAGTCACCGACGCACAGTGGCATCTTCAGGTGCATCGACTCGATTGCCCGATCGGGCTGTGGACGTCAGCGGTAATCGAGTTTCGCAATTGATTCTCGGTAAGAAAACGATGGTGTGCGTCGGTGAGCTTTGGGGGGCGAGAGCGACGATGGCGTTCGTAATACGGATCCAGCCAACAGAGCTATCTTTAGCGGGCCCGAAAGCGCTGGCTTCGAGAGCGAAAGTGCATGCTGCTCACTGCAATGTGGGGATGATTGGATGGGGGTTGAGGCTTGCGTCTGTTCTCCTGAAGAGACCCAAAATGAACGAAACAGGGGTCCGTGCTGTTGCAATGTGGCTTGCGTGCCCATCTGACGGAATCTCCCGCCCGCTGAGGTTCGTCGGTTCGATGCCAAAACCTAGCATCCCCAGGTTCATCAATCACGGAAAAATGTAACACACTGCACCCGATTTTCTCGCACTGGCCCAGTATAGTAGTTCTGCTTAGGGGTCTTTGATTGTTGGGTAATTCTGAATTTGGCCCTCGGGATGTATGGCTCTTAGGGTTGTGCAGCAATGACACAGCACCGGGGCCATCCGGAACTTCATCGCTGCGTGTTTCACACCATCGAAGCTCGATGATGGAACTCCCGATGCACCGGAGATCTCGCTCGCACGGGCACCTGCTCACTCAGAGTGTCTTCAGACCTTGTCTTTGGGGACATAGTTGAACTACCAAGCATATTTGAACATGGTTGTTATAGTTCAAGACAATGAGAGATCCTTGATCTTGTCGTGGGGTCAGTTATCGGCTGGAAGACAAATCCACTTTGCGTGCTTGGTTATGCTTGTTTCATATGCCCAACAGGGAAGTCATGCTCTTGGCCCCTCCATCTCGATGTGGGTAACTATACCAGGCATCCGACTCTGGTAGCATCAATCTCCATGCTAACCTGTTCGATAAATACAGAGACCCACTAAATGCCACATTCCTTTTCCAGCAGTGAACATGGGCCCTCTCATACTGTGCTCGTGCCCGTCAGGATCTTCAATTACCAAACTCCAAGCCAAGCTCCCAAACAGTGTAATCAGTTCAGACCATCATTATACTCATCATCATCCGAATCCAGAAGCTCGGGTGGAGGTCGCATCTCATCAACCAACAAACTGTCGAGTAATACAGGTTGAGAAGACACCAAAGATAACTCGCTTCTCGCGAGTTGAAGTGGGCTTTCTTCCTCTAGAAAATCGTCAGACGGTACATTTGAACCCAGCAGTGGTCTGGGCACAGATGATTTCTCTGGTGAAATAATCTGAGTAGAAGCCTGGCTTGCTGTTGTTGCTTGCGAAGGGCGTACATAATCACTTCTCCTAACAGTGGATGGCGTCTTTTCCATTGGTTGTCGTCGATTCTGGCCTTGTATTCGGCTGCTCGACCTTGTCACACTTGCGGGCAACGTCGGGAGCGCAAAGTCGTCCTTGGTAGGCGCGTTTCTTGGCATGGCAGCTTGTTTCGCTTTCGCTGTTGAACTCCTCGTTCTCGACCTGGGTGAGGAGACTTGGCTAGCCGGGATAAATTCTTCGTGTGTTGCCTCCGAAGACAACAATTGTGTTGAGTGAATGATATCGCTGCGAATCTGGTCTTCCAGCTCCTGAGAAATGGTAGGATCTACTTCATTGTCGACATCGTGTGGTGTGGTTCCCCGGATCAGAGGATCAAAGTCATCTTCGTCTTCCTCATCGCCTTCAGCAAAAAGCGCACAGCGTAGGTTTCCGAGTAGCTGTCCCACTATCGCCGGAGGAACATATCTCCACA
>Ga0247760_1001108_pt1 | contig 26685 bp, 29 predicted proteins | sample UWRJL171409R4_FD_179936 | JGI IMG/M metagenome (GOLD analysis project Ga0247760, IMG submission 179936) | Plant litter microbial communities from Arlington Agricultural Research Station in Wisconsin, United States - UWRJ-L171-409R-4 | ecosystem: Environmental > Terrestrial > Plant litter >... | reverse complement strand
GCCCGTTGGCTGCCGTGGGCGACCGTCATGGGCCCCGTTCGGTTGGCGAGATATTCGGCGAGGGCGGAGGAAAAGAGCGTGGCGTTGGCGGGGGTGAGCGTCCATCGCCCGTCGGGTGGGGGGGTTTTGACTGGATCTGTTAGCAAAAAAGGAAAGAAAAAAAAAAAGGTTACTTGGAAGGGACATAGGGATGGATGGACTAACAGTCATATCTCAAACCCAGAGCTTGGTGGTCCTGAAGATTGGCCCCAACCCCCGGCAAGTCTTTGACAACAGTAATGTTTAGCTTATTAAGAAGAGAGGATGGTCCGATGCCGCTTAGCTGGAGGATCTGCGGGGTGTGAATAGCACCCGCCGCGAGAATGACCTCTCGTTTAGCAGTGATGGTAAGCCTAGTGGAGTTGGATCGCGAAATGATATCCACACCAACGGCCCTGGCATTATCATCATCGCGGCGGATGTTAATCTTGGCGACGTAGTTGTTGACGAGTATATCGAGATTTGGACGTCCAACCGCGGGATCGTAGTAAGCCTTGCGGGCGGAACTACGCGTCAGGTTCTTTCCGTCAGTGCCGGTCGGTCGCCAGTGCACGCCCAGGACCGTGCCGTTTGATCCGTCATCGTCACGGAGCGAGTACCCGAGACTTTTCCACCCAGCTTGGAAAGTATCTAAAAACACCGGTCATTAGCCCCAAATTCTAACTCATCTTTACCTAGGTTGGGTTCAGGCATGTCTGCGTACAGATATCCGGAAACTGGTACGGCGGAAAGGTATTTTGCCACGGTCCATTTCCATATGCGTCCCTGTTGAATTTGTATCCGTATTTGGAAACGGTCTGGTTATCCGGGAGGTTGAGACTCGTCGCCTTTTTCCAGTATTTGAAAATCTCACTCCACCCCCACCCGGAATTCCCCAGCTCCTCCCACGCGTCGTAATCCCCCCTCTGTCCGCGCGTAACGGCCATTCCGTTGACGGTACTGCCCCCGCCTACTGTCGCGCCTAGTGTGAGGGTTTGCGTGCGATTATTCAGGTGACGTTGGGGTATCGAGTTGGGTGAGAATAATAGCGAAGCGTGTTGTCCGCCGTTGGCATAGTACGGCATGGCCGTGTTCCAGGTATCGTCGAAATCGCCATACTCGACAATCAAAACCGTTACTGGTGGTACACATCAGTTTTGCAACCTGCTATTCCCGGCCAGCAACACAGAAGAGACGGGAAAAAAAAGGGAAGCACAAACCATTCGGGTTTTCGCTCAGTCGATTCGCCACTACTAACCCTGTTAAACCTCCGCCAGCAATAATGTAATCATAAGATGATTGGAGAGTGGAATGTTGTCTGTGGATGCCGAGCGCTGTGACGCCACTAGGTCCAGGTCCAAGCCAGACAGTCGCCGCTGTCGTGAGAGCTAGCCATCTTGAACGTTTTCTGAACCCTGGAGGAGACATGATTTCAAGAACCCAGTCCATGGTGTGATGCTGAGCGAATCCAAGCAAGCAAGCACATGGACGGCGCGCCAGACTAGATTCTTTTTATTATTTTCAGCAAATGTCGAATGGCATCATGGGTCATCTAGCATCCAGCATGCTTATTGGTTACAGTAGAAAGCTAACGAGTACCGAGCATGCATTATTATATTGCCGCGTTACTAAGATCAAGACCCAGATTTGGAGCAGACATTGTGTGGGGTAGGGTACCCACATACCCAGATAGATAGGTAAATAGGTACGGATATATGACAACTGGATGCGGGCTGGAATGCAAGGAACCTCGCATTTCATCTCTCTCGCAGGTTACCAAGGAACTCGGACTCACATATCGCAATCTAGCCGGTTTACCGTCTAGTCTGGTGTCAAGGGCAGACGTGCGTTACATCGTCCCGAATATCGGTCTTTGCCGGGCACTGTTCCCGTCCAAACCCCGCAGTTATGTCGGGCGTGAGTACAACAGCCGCCAGGTTCGTGTACACCCTATATTGTAACCCATTAGCATTAGAACATCAATGGTCATGTCATGTCAATCTGGACCAGCCAATGTTATTCGCAGCCTACCGCTCATCGGTCCAGTACATGTATCTACATGACTCGTCACTGTTTCTCCCCTCTGTAGTCCTAGCCGAGCTATGCAGCAGTGTGACATCAACGGGGCCTCTTTTGCTATTATGACCCATGATGCTCGGCAGTTCTTCTCGCCAAGACTGTGGTTTATTACGTACCGAGCCACCCCAGTTCGTTCGCTTTCGAGGTAAAGACTTTTGCACATTACCGTCCCATTGGGCCAATTTTACAGGTCGGTACGAGCACCCGGGGTGGAACTGATCTACATCACATAGACGTCCTAGGCAGATACCCAACAATGACATATCAGCATGTCTCCCACATCCTCTCACCACATACGACCATACCCACTGGAAAACTCGGGATCCCGTCCGCTCTCCCATAGATAAGTCAGTGAGGGCCAGACTAGTAGTTGGGTCGGTGACGACCAGCGAATCCCTGGTGTTGTATGTTTTTGCCGCTCTTTTATTTTATTTTTTGGGGCGGGCCCCTTGCAGTGACTGTGTGCGGGTTGGCCACTCCATTCTCTGTTCAATCTGCTGTTGTTATTTGGCGTTTGCCTGCCCTATGGGAAGTGAGCTTGGAATTGGAACACTGTGGAGCATAGGGTATGTAATGAATAAATATCTTGGGCTACTTCTCATCTAGGCATGTTAGGTAAACTTGAGTACTTAGGTTTACATGCACTATCGTCCCTGATGAGCCGCAGTGGGCCGAAGTGGAAGCATGGTGATTAATATTCGATACGGGATCCCAAGAAACCGTTATTAATTTTGTTTTTTTCACTGAGCCTCGAGGAAGTTGACTTGATCAACTTGAGACTTGTAAAGTAGTGGAGATGTGAGGGCGCGAAAAAAAAAGAGAGCGAAACATTCAGGTTCAAGATACATTTCGAACCGAGGTTGGCCTGGGTAAGAATCTAGGATACTCTCGAGCATTGCATTCTTCAGTCAGGTACCCTGAGCTACATGAGCCTACTTGTCAATCTTCCTCCTTGATCCCGTCATCTGTGCTCTGAGCCAGTTCCTTGCCCCAACGCATTGAACTCACTCGAACACTTGCGATCCCCATTTCATCCTACACTTGCCCACTGCGCAGCACCCATCATCAGCACAAGTGATCATAATCTGAAGAAATAGGAGAAGAAATCAAAGCTTACTGCACTGAATATAGGCTTCCGTGAGCCATTTAACAGCCTCGCAGGCATCGAAGCAGCATTGCTCATCACAGTCCTCAGATGCCGCAGCCAGAGTAGTAGCCGTGACAACCCTAGCAGAAACTTGGCTGAGGAGATTGGTCATCTGCATTTGCATGTCCTTGTCCATGTCCATATCCACAGGCTTGATGGATGTATCCATGTTGACTTTACCGAGCTTCACAGCGGCAGTGAGGTTGAGTTGGCACGTCCAGGCGGTATTTGGGATTGCGAAGGTGAGGATCTCCGGTTTGGCACTGACGGGGGTCAGTGCGAGGAGAGCGAAGATGGCTGTGGTGGGCTTCATTGCTGTTTGTGGGTTGGGGATTTGATGCAAGTCTTGAACTAGAGGCAGGTCTTTGTTGATACAATCTATAAGCTGCAATATCTGGATTTGAAGCGGTATTTAACTGCGTTTTGGCTGCAGCAAATTATCAGTAGGTATAGAGTGTGGGTAACACAGATATCGGACATAGACTGCCATCAAACAGCCATTGGGCATGCACAGCACCGCTGTCAAGTGACACCGCGTAACAGGAACCAACACTTGATGCTCAGCAAACAGACTTTGTTCCGTCCAAACAGGCCTTTCCTCAGGCCACTCCCCACTTGATCCCATCCCATCCCATCCGCTTCTTACAAAAAAAAAGCAGCTCAGTTTGCTCATTCCAAAACTGCCGAAAAAAAAAACCGTGACACGGCCACTCTCTATCTTTTGCCACAAACTTCGCAAACCTACCACTAACTTCCCAATTCCAAGTTTCTTTAAAAGAGATTAAGTCCGGATATCAGACGCGGTGCAGCAGTCGCCATTACCAATTCTCAACTTTCCTCCCCAAGCCAAGGGGAAGAGATTTAGAGTAACACGATAGCTTCCCTGTATCCGAGATCTCTGTGTCTCTCTCTCTCTCTCTCTGTCTCTCTCTTCTTCCTCACCCTTCTTTTGTCCACGTGGCCAAGATATCCAAGGCTTGTGGGTCACTGCGTCACTTTGTGTATTTAGTGTAAGTGTTAGATGTGTACATGTATGTACGTACATCACAACATTCCGTGCCGTCTTCCAACGCACCAGGGCACACCGTAGCACGGGATATCGTGTCTCGTCTGTCAATACGCAAACCACACAAAACGTAACTTTGCACACAAAAGAGAGATTTCTGAGCAAACAAAGCTTGCCCCCTCACGGCCATCACCTCCTTTAGTCTTAAATCTCGGGTCGGCACGGTTACTCGAACACACGCCCATACACAGCTATTGGTTTGCGCAATCTTGTTACATGCAATCACGCTCTAATTCCATCCATATGTAACCGGGCACCCTTTCGAGTGATTGATTGATTGATTGATTGATTGATTGATTGATTGATTGACTAGATGCCACCTCGTCGCCCATTGCTACGTATTCTATCTGCCAGGCTAGGCAGGAGCACTCGAAAACTTCACGTTCCCACGCTACACGGAGGAGGCATCTTTCAATCTTCATCCACCGCACTGCTTGGCTACCTACGGTAGCTGCCTACCTATCTACCTAGGCAAGAGCCATGGTGTCTTCTTTGTCGAATATCCTCTAGCCCAATCACCATTGACGCTGCAAATAGTGCTCTATATCCTTTCTTTCTTTCTTTTTCCTTTTTTAAATACAGCTCAAACTGTCTTTGCCGATATCCGTGCCACTTCGTAGAGTAGCCAAGTAACCCATGTGGCATGTGGAGCGAGTTTGATGTGGAGAATGCGTCAATAGACTATCGCTTCGTCACCACTATTTGACGTAGTCCAGGGGTGGTTCTTGGAAGAGGCTGGGATCAAAAGAAAGCGAGAGTCCGATTTCACGGCGGGTGCAAGTGCAATGAGGAGATGTGGTGTTGTCATTTGCCCCGTCCTGCCTTCTACATAAGTGTAGGTGGTCGCACCGAGCAGTCGGCACCCACCATGTTTTTTTTAGAAGTGAGAGGACAGGGTAAATTAAGTTCACTCCCAAATCAGCGCCAAGATCAATCACCACAAAAACCAGACGACATTAATTGCCTGCATGTATCACTGATGAGCGGAGCCTTGTGAACAGCCTGTGAGCCTGTGACCACAACATTCTTGACCGAGACAGTGGATAAGCAGCCCAATACCGAAAATTGACTCAACGCGATGTTTTAGGAAGTAGCCCCAAATACTTGCAGGAGCTGAACTGGCACAGTTGAGGGGCCGAGTGGCTGGGATTGGCCCAAGGCTTTAAAAGGGGAGTCTAGACCGGCGCCAATTGCCCGATTGGTCGTTCCACTGCAGATTCAGCTGCTGACAAGGGTGAAGCAACCACTTCCTTCAGAACAAAGTGGCTGACTAGGGCCAAGCTGAACAAGCAAGCGGTCAGGAAGGCTTTGGAATTGTCGTAGGGCTAGCCATGTGGGGATTCCGACCCCGATCGAGTCCCACAAGCCCGCGAGACTACTTAGGTCAACGCTGAACGCCTTGAATGGAGACCAGTTTCCCTTTATACCTTCCTCAGTTGCAATACATTCGGCAGGCTGCGGTCTCCAAGTCTCTGTTGTCCCGTTCCAAACCCAGTCACTTCCTCCAGCGACCGAATTGCCTTGATTGTTGCTTTAACTGACCTGTCCTTTCTCGGTTACCTGTTACCCCACCCCACTATCAATATGGCCTTCAACTTCGACGCCGATCGCCGGAACGGCGGGTTTGTGGACACAAGCCTCAAGTCGGCCCCCAAGAGAATCATTGTATGCTGTGACGGCACTTGGCAGTCGTCCGTGACCAACACCGTCAATGTCCCCTCTAATGTGACGCGACTGGCCCGTTACCTCACCAAGATCGGCAAGGACGACAAGGGTAACCAGTGGCAGCAGGTCGTCTACTACGACGCAGGCATCGGCACCGGCGTAGGCGACTTGGAGGCGAAACGGCAGGGCGGGACTGGCTCGGGGTTTGTCGGCAACGTGATCGAAGCCTACAACTTCATCGTGCTCAACTATAACCCCGGCGATAAGATCTATTGTATCGGCTTCTCACGCGGCGCATACACGGCCCGCGCCGTCGCTGGCCTCGTCACCGACATTGGCGTCATCCGTCCCCGCGACATGCAAGACTTCCCGGAGTTGTTCAACCTCTACCAAGATCACACCGACAGCCACATGTTCCGCCAGACCAAGACTTGGCGCGAATGGGTCGAAGGGAGGCGGCTTTTCGACCCCAAACAAAAGAACGTTCCTCAAGAGTGGAAGTCCAATGCCGTGGTCTGGGAGAAGCGACCCCACGGTGCGGCACCGGAGTCGACAAGATGGGTCGAAGCCGTGGCCGTGTTTGATACGGTTGGGAGTCTCGGTATTCCCCAAGTTGGAAAGACCGGCATCCTCAGCTGGATCATCGGTTCAGCCGTCGATGTCGAGAAGTTTGGATTCCATAATGTGGCACTCAGTCCTTACATCAAGCATGCCTACCACGCGCTGGCTCTCGACGAACACCGAAAGCCGTTCGATGCCACGCTCTGGCAGTTCCCCGCCGACGACGTCGCAGCCATTCCCGAGCTCAAGCCAGGCGAGACGAGCGCCAAGCTGAGAGAGACGTTCAAGAAGCTGCATGATTCTGACACAGCTACCGAAGCCCAGGTGCATGGCGCCTGGGAGAGCCTTGTCGCCGCTGAGATGCATGAGGAGCTCCAGGGACACAGGTCAGATCTGTTGCAAGTTTGGTTCCCTGGTGTCCACATCAACATCGGAGGTGGAAGTGATGATCTGTTGAAGGAGAAGAATAGCGATTTTGAGCGTAAGTGTACTAGTATTTGTCCGACATCTGAGTGCATCCTAACTGAAGGTCAGAAATTGCCATGATCACCCTGATGTGGATGGTGGAGCAACTGAAGCCTCATCTCACCTTCGACATCAACGTGGCCCAACTTGCCACTGAAGACCGATTCCTGTTGATGCGCCCGGTCGTGGACGAGCTAATCAATAAAAACACCAAGAATCACTGGCTCATCAAGAAGATCAACGAGAACATTGCAAACCCCGCCACCATCACGCCCGATCTGTGGCACGATGACAAGGTCACTCTCAAGCGCGTCCTCGCAGCCGATGCTCTGACCGGGTGGGCAACAGGCCCCATCATTGACAGTTTCACCGAGAAGTACAAGGCAACAGGGTCTCAGCACCGTACGCCTGGCGAGTACAAGTCGTCCAAGCTGCAAGACGGTACAGCCGTCAAGCTGGGGAAGACCAACGAGTTCATCCACCCAAGCGTGCAGTACCGCAGGGAGCGCTTCAACGGGGATTACGAGCCCGTTGCTCTCAAGGACTTTAAGCGAACGAAGAAGACGACGACGAGGAAGAAGGACGACGGCAGCGTTGAGGAAGTGGTGAGCTATGTCTGGAAGAAGAACGGCATCGAGGTTCCCGAGTACAAGATCGGGGGAATGTCAAGCGTTGAGCGCGCATGTGTTGCGAGCGTATCGTCTCGTACATGGTTGGGACGTCTCGACAAGGAGTGCGGTGTGGACTCGTGGGAGGCGCGCAACTTGGATGCAAAGCCCGAGACGGCGTCTCAGAACAAGGGCTTCGTTCCGCCAACTGCTGCTTGAGGGTTTGAGGGTTTGCGCCCCATTGTAATTGGAGAGAAAGAAAAGAAGTAGAAAAGTAGAGTCCTCGTGAATCTGAGGCCAGTTATCCGTACACACGAGTATTCTTGGAGACATATATGGGTGCATATACTGCAGCCAGAACGAACTAACTTGAGCTCGTGGTTGTGTGCGACTTGGCTGTGTGGTGACTTAACGTGGGGCAGCGCCAAAGCTAAGCCCTGTCCCTTACGCTAGTCCGCGATAGGCAACACGCCATGCGGGGCGATAGCTGGATTTTGGAGACAGAAAATTTGGTTGAAGCAGAACCATCTCCCCACCACTGCGAAATGCAACCAACCCGCCAACTTGCACGATGGCAGCCGACGAGACATCTGCTACTTCTCCAGCGAGCGCCCCAGCTGCTGAATCCGGCGGTCAATCGGGTTCCCACCAGAAGGATGGCGAGCGCGGCGATCGAGGGGGCTTCCGTGGGGGGAAGCGCGGCAGGGGACGCGGGGGTAGGGGAGGCGGCGGAGGGAGGGATAGGAAGCCGTCGTCGGGGTTTGGGAGTCACAAGTACGCGCCACACATTGCATTTTCCAAGCGCGATAACACTCATGCCGACACTGACAAGCTCGTAGGCGAGACTTCGCGTCCAAGCGCGATCAGATCCAAGCGAACCGAGAAGCGAAGCGCCGTCGCGTGATTGACGAAAATGTCGACGGAAGCAGTTACATGAGCATCAACTTCTCTGCCGAAGAGATTGCTGCCGAAGAGCGACGCCCGAAACGTAAGGTCGCTGTGCTTATTGGCTATGCGGGGACCGGCTACCACGGCATCCAGATCAACCACAAGGACAAGACCATTGAGGGCGATCTCTTTGCCGCCTTCGTCGCGGCTGGTGCAATCTCCAAGGCCAACGCTGATGATCCCAAAAAGTCCAGCTTGGTTCGCTGCGCAAGAACGGACAAGGGCGTACATGCGGCCGGCAATGTGCTCTCTCTCAAGCTGATCGTTGAGGACGAAGATATTGTCGACAAGATCAACCAACACCTGCCCGACCAAATACGAGTTTGGGCGATCCAGCGCACCACCGGTTCCTTCAGCGCATACCAGGCTTGTGACTCAAGATGGTACGAATACCTCATGCCCAGCTATTCTCTCCTCCCGCCTCAGCCCCATAGCTTCCTGGGCAAGAAGGTTGCCCACTCAGCCAAAGAGAAGGGCACGTACGACCAACTTCTAGAGCGCCTTGACGATATCAAGGACTTTTGGGACGAGGTTGAGAAGAGGGATATCAAGCCCATTTTGGACGGATTAGACCCCGCCGTTGCGGCCGAGGCGCTGAGGGTTCTGCGAGAGACTGCTGATAGAGAGCTTGACGACGGCGCGGCGCAAACAGCCAAAGTCGAAAAGGCAGAGAAGCCCGAAGAACCTCGGGAAGATATCGCCGTGGATGAAAAGAAGGAGATTCCCGACGGCCAGGATGTTGTCATGACTGATGGTGGTAGTGCACCACCCGCGGCGCCTGAAGCCCCAGGCCCGAAGATTGAAAGGGAACCTACACCAGTCGAGGCCGCCGTGCGGCAGCTCAAGGCGGCTTACATCAAAGCCAAGCGTCAATACCGGGTTTCTCCAGCCAGGCTAGAGAAGTTGCAGAAGGCATTGGACCTTTACATTGGATCACACAATTTCCACAACTACACCATCCTGAAATCCTTCAAAGATGCGTCGGCAACCCGCCACATCAAGTCGTTCAAGGTCAACCCAACACCCATTCATATCGGTGATACCGAATGGCTCTCGATAAAGATCCACGGACAGAGCTTCATGATGCACCAGATCCGCAAGATGATCGCCATGGCCGTCATGATCATTCGTTGCGGCTCATCCCTCGACCTAATCAAGGAGAGCTATGGTCCCCGCCGAATCAGCATCCCAAAAGCACCAGGACTCGGTCTCATGTTGGAGAGGCCCGTCTTTGCAGAGTCAAACAAGAAGGCAATCAGCTCCGATCGGGATCCCATTGACTTTGACAAGTTTGACGACAAGATCCAGGCGTTCAAGGATGAGCACATCTACAAGAGGATGTTTGAGGTTGAAGAAAAGGAAAACGCGTAAGGATTTCCCCATGGCCCAGAAATTCGGGTAGTTCTTGCTAATAGTTATCAGTTTCCACCTCTTCTTCAACCAGGTGGATAATTTCCGGACAGATTACTTCCTCTGGGTCACGGCTGGTGGGCTGGAAGCATCGCATGAGCGGTCTGATCGGACTCTGGACAAGGTTCCCAAGGCGCTAGAAGCTGAACTTGGCGACGAGGCTGATGGAGTTGAGGAGGTGGGCACATAGGTCAAGCTCTGGCTCAGTGTTCATTATAATTCTCAGCGAATGCATAAGAATTGTCAGCAATCTGGTATCCGTTATTGCATAGTTCGACTGGTGCTCTCATCTACTGCTTCCGTCCTTCTAGTGCTGTCCTCCGCTCACATTCATGCCAATCCATACCGAGCTCTTTCCTGGGCCATTCTGTTGCCATGGCTTACCATAACCACCTGGACGGGGATATGATGCAACTGGCACATCCGAACCAATAACTGTGGTGCCCGAATATCACAGCATTGGCTTGAGGACATGGGAAAAGTAAATACAATTCAAGGCTACAAACCCGCTATTGTAGTCTGATGAGCCACAACCATAAGCTGTACTTGGGTCCCATCTCTGGTAAATCTATTCTCCAACTCACTTCCGGCAAGAGGCGTTAAAAAACGAACGAACCATACAGTTGTTCAAACCCAAAAGACAGGGAAGAACATTGAGAGATCGCCAACCCTGCCTGGACAAAGTTGTCGACACGACTGACAGGTCCGCCGACATCTTGGCGCTGGCTATAACGCTGGTGAGAAGCCGATTGCCCATTGTTACCTTGCTCTGAGCCTCATGACTCTTCGGCTGCTCGACACGTCGCCATTCCCTCGAAGCCCGCGGTGAGTTTTTCCACCTCTTCCTCCGTAACTATCTTCGCATTTACATCCTCTCCCTCGAGGGCTGTGCTGAGTTTTTCCAACTTTTGCTCCGCAATTATCTCTGCGTTTACATCCTCTCCCACTTTTCTCGGCACAATTCTAGGCACAATTCCGATCCCTCATCCAATAACTGACCCGCCTGACCTACCCCGTCGCGAAACACAGGGCAGTCCTCGTCATTCAATGCCTCATCCGCTTCACGGTCCTACCTCTGAGCATTAGTGGCGGCGCCAGGCTCTTGCTTTATGCCTATGGATGCGCTTGAAGGATCTCCTTCCGGAGGCCCCTCCTTGAGAATCATGGACCCCTTGCTCGCATTCACCATCTTGGCGAGCTCTAATTTCCTGATCGCGTCGAGGAGTTTGGTGTAGTCGGTTGCGTCCTTACGCACGCCCTGCTGCGCCTCCTGGTCGCCCTCGCCGGGATTCTTGAGCGGGCCAACAACCCAGAGCTCGCGAATCTTACGCGTCAGACCAAGTAACTCCTCGATGGATTTGACCTATAGCAGACGCATGGTTAGTAAATCCCGTGCCCATGTCGCTGTTAGCAAATTGGCAGTTCCAATGTGATGGAGCTGGATACAACAGCAAGCTCACCAGGGCTGCCTTCGTGACCTGGATGGTCATCATATTGGCTGCTGCCTCGCCTGTTGAGGCCGTACTGGTGACTTTTTCCGTGCTCGCACGGATGAGGGTACGATAGTTGGCGAGAACCTCGGCAATTAGTTTGTTCTCGCGATCTGTGGTGGAGGGTTAGCCAGGCACTGATGCGAAGTTGCGGGGAGGACAAAAGTGGCTCGTATGAACGAGTGAGGGCAGGAGGACTGACCTAGGAGATTTTCGGTGGCACCCTGATCTCTGTTCATGGTTGCATGCAAGATGTCTTGATGGGTAATCCAAGTCGCTTCTGGTGCTCTATCGAATGGGTGTTGGTTTTGCAAGAGAAAGAAGCTAGGGTGTTTGCAAGAGAACGGAGCCGGGATGTGCCAGAGGCGGGGAAGTGTGAAACTTGACGGTGGATAAGAGGGGATACAAACAAGAAACCCTACAAAAGCTAGGAAAGTGAACCCCAGATCTTACCCTTGCTCCAACGTCTGAAACAAAGACAATGAGGAGTTCATTCAGCTTCTAGGTTGCTTGGGGTTGGTCCTTCCCAAGATTCACGGCTGTGACGGCTTGGGGGGATCCACTAAAGCTAAATGCTCGGCTAAGCCCTGCCCCTGGTCCTGGCGCCCCGCAATTGACCAGCGCGATCAACTGGCTTGGCAGCATGGGCTCGGAGGCTTTCGCAACGACAAACGACGATTCCTCTACGAACCGAACAACAACCAGTAATTCGACGTCAACTCCGCACGTCATGTACCCTCGGTCAAGGCTGGCGCCGCAAAGCCCACACCCTAAATATTCCGGCCCTGTTCTCCCGCTGCTCTGTCAGCCCCAATCACGGCTTCGATTGCGTCATCAGACCCTCTCGCTCATGACACTTCAGAGGACCCCACATACCTTGACAGCCGTAATGATCGCTGCAGCCGAGTTGCGGCACCTGGGAGTAAATGCTAACCAGCTTGAGGCGTGTGTTTTACTGTACTTTCGCGTTAGCAACAGGTCAACCTCAAAGCCCTTACCCACATTCACGTAGCTGTCTCGACTGCTCCCTCGCCGTCTTCGCCCCCGTGGCCCTTCCCGCAATTGATATATCCGCCAAAGCTTGGCCGCTACGACAGCCCGACGACATCCGCACTTGTTTTCCTCCGCCTACCAAGCCTCCTCGAAGCTCCCCGGCGCGAAGCCTTCGCTGTCCTCCTCAGACATCTTCCCCCTGTATTGCAGACTTCCCGTGGAAGAAGTCGGTCGCGCCGCCTAACAGCACGGTCACGTCATTGATCTTATCCACCGAGAACCCACCCTGCGGAGACCCTCGGCGGCACGAACCAGCCCGACTCCCTTCCTAAACGTATCGAGTAGATTACATTGCCTCCGTCATCGGGGTGAAATACAAAGGGTGCTCTTACAGGGAGGCATGCTTTGAGATGCATTGGGCATACATTTGTGCGCGGTGGAGCTGGCGCGTAAGTCAGCTCCCTGCTCGAGATACTCGGTGGCGTCGGCCCTACCATAGCCATGTCGCTAGGGGGCGAATTGTCCGTTGGTCTCCAAGTCCACCAGGCAGACGCCTCGTCGACCATGAACTTTAACCTGACGCCGATATGTTTAGCCCCCTTCCACATCTTTCCACATCTTTCCACATCCTTACCAACCTGGATTCTCGTCCTCCCCGTCCCTGGCCTGCGCAGCGCAAGTATCAGCCCAGAAATGCGCCCTCCCGTCTTAGGTTGATGGCTCTCACCGTTCCTCAACGCTCGAACTGTGGTGCGTAGTGTAGTGTAAAGGAAGACAGGTGGTGATATCCGTAAAAAGACTGCTGCGAACGAATAGGTGAGATCCCAACCAGGTATGCTGCTGTGGATTGACAAGGAGACGCCAGCTGCACCTGTTCGGTTGCATGTTCTTCCGATCGGATCGAGTTACCCAGATGGTTTCGGTGTTTCTGTATCCCCCACGTTGCCTGCATACGTCCCGCAACGAATGGCGAGGCGTGTTTACAGAGACTCCACTCCGGTACCGTACCAAGGTGAAGGATTCCAGCCTGTCGACAACGACCGATCCCTATGTCTCATTTCGGTCGAACCTTGCTGGACGAATGAATTGGCTGGTTGAGTCACGTCCGTTCCAATTCCATGAAGCCTGCGGCACCTGTTTGTCACCATATCACGTCGGTGCTAACACAGACCTGGAGCCTGATATTGACTATGGGAAGGTAGGAACTCCCATTCCCGACATTCTCGCCTGCTAGCAGAGAGAAGGAATGACTATGATTAGGAATGAAGGCCTATCCAGACTTTCCTGGGTCCTCCTGCTTGCATCACCTTTGCTTGTCGTCCTGTCTCGGTTGTTGTGAACCGTGACTCTAGCTGTTGCGCCATCTCAAACACCATTTTGCCCATGCCGCCTCGTGGAAACCTCGAAACTCTCCTTCACCGCCGTAACACAGCTATTGTTGCCCCGGCTGTTGGCCAAAACCATCGTTGGAAGAAAAAGCAGACGGAAAGGACCGTAAGAAAAATATGGGGGCTGCCAACCTCGCTAAGGACCAAGTTGCCAGCCATTGACGGCACACTTCCATGTGCCTTCAAAGCCGGGGCTGCAGGCGGGCGCATGTTTTAACCACGTCCCAAACCAAGCAACACAAGGTTAGCAACATTCATGACCGCTATGATCAGCCAGACAACCCCTGCGGCGATCGCCAGCCACCATGAATTTGCCATTCTGATTCCTCCCCTTACGCCCGTATGTGGCCCATTCCGCCGTCTCGAGACCAGACTCTCCTCTTCGTCGTCTTCGACATGAAATCGAGCCAAACCGGGCTGGACTATCATGTACTTGTTCCGGCATGTGAAGTAGATAAGAGGGGCGGTTACAAAGGGCAAGACACTGCTCAAGACTACTTGCGACGCGGTCAATGCGGTGTTAAGGCCGTCTTTTCCCACAGCGCCCGCAATAATAATGGACGGGGTGATGCTGATGGAACGGGTCACCAGACGGCGCAACCATGGCTTCATCTTCCACCTCAGAGCACCCTCGCTGACCATCTGGCCCGCGATGGTACAGACAATGCCAGCTGAGATACCAGAAAGCAGCAAAGCCAACGCAAAAATGGTACCGGCGGCGGGGGAGATGCTTTTGGAGAGCAAGTCGTGGATCGCGAATATGTCTTCCTCGCCAACAGCGTCCGGATTGTTGTACAACGAAGCGCCGGCAACAATCAAAATGGCTGAGTTGACAAAAAGAGCAAATGTAAAAAGCGAGAGGCCCAGCTCGACGATGGAGTATTTCATACAGTGCTTGATGGCCGCCTGTGATGGGATGTAATGGACCTTATCCATTCCATCGGTAGATGAGGAAGCATCAGTGCCAGTGGGCTCTGTTGGCAGAAGGCCGTGTCGAGCATCGTAGTCGCGAAGGCGAGGCTGGACGATGCCAGATCCGAGAAAGAGACTGTGTGGCATGACCGTGGCGCCAAGGATGCCACATGCTTGGTACAGTCTATATGCTTCGTCAGAAAGCCATTTTTAGTCGAGAATTCATTCTCTGCTTACCCCTGTTGCTCAACAATTGCACCCGACGGTAGATAGCCTCTGAAAACCTCGCCGACCGTAGTTTCGGTAATGAGAGATAGCTGGATACAGAAGCAGACAACAACTCCAAGGACCAGGAGACACACGAAGCCTTCAAAAAGCCTCAGTCCCCTCATAGAGCCCGAGGGGTTGTAGAAGATGAGGATCATCATGACGTCGAGAATAGAAAGGGCGCATCCTGCAACCAGGGGAAGCTGCGGAATCAACAAGTTCAGAGCAATCGCGGTGCCAATAACCTGACATTGTCAGCTCCCCTGAATTCTCGAGTGCGAATGATAGCCCTGACACACCTCGGCAATATCTGTTGCAATGATGGCGATTTCAGCCAAAGCATACAGAGCGTAGTTGAGCCACCGCGGAAGGAATGCCCGACAAGCAGATGACAAGTCCAGGCCGGTGACTGTTCCCAACTTGATGGCCAGGCTTTGGAGCAGAATGGCAAAAAGGTTGCTAAGAAGAACGATAAATAGGAGTTTGAAACGGTAGGAAGCTCCAGCGGCGATGTCGGTAGCGTAGTTCCCGGGATCAACTATTCTTCTCTTAGCAAGATCCCGAGACGAAGCTGGGTGTGTTCCCGTGATCTAACTAACTGTATGCAACGGCAATCATGAAACCGGGACCGACGAATTGGGCATAGGTGACGAGGACCTGTTTGACACGGGCCAGACGAGATGACGGCGAACGCACGATACCACTGCCCGGAGGTCCCGGCGTGGGGGTGGCCGATTTGCTGTCGCGATCTCGGGCAATGCCACCAGATTGGCCGATGGGAGCGAGGATATCGTTGGCTAACCCCTCGCCCCCAGTTTGGGAGTTTGAGCGGGGTTCATCAGAAGAGCCAACGCCATCACCCTCTAGGGCCTGCGATGAGCTGGCTATTCTGCGCGCATCCCGATTTCTCGTCTCTCTTGCGTTTGCAATGCCGTTGAGGTCCTCATTAGTCGTCAGATCAGCGGCTAGGTGGTTGGGGCTCTGATTGTGGCCCTCGCCCTCGTAGGGCTCGTCGGTCCGGGAGGGACAGGAACACATGGCGGCGACTACTGCGAGTGCAGCGGTTAGTTTGCCTAGTGCTTGCCTCCCCCCACTGCTATGAAATTGTCAGTCTTTTCACAGACGACGACGTCATCAGTCCCGTGACCGCCACCGCACATCTTCCACTTGGGAAGGAGCCATGAAGCCTAGAAATCATTGGATGTTCTGAACTGCGAGGGGTGGGCTAACCTCAAAAAAGATCCTTTTCTTTGAACTGTGTCGACAACTTCAATTGATCTTCGACTGTGGCCTGCTGCTCGTCGACTAACAGCCAAAAACTTCTCGATGAGACGCCAACTCACCAAGGGAACGGTTGATAATGCGAAGAAGGCCAAGTTTTGGAGGTATTTGGAGCACAAAGCTGCGGGCTAATCTTGCACCCTCCAGTACCTCAGCAGTGGCCGATTGCGCCCTCTCCGGCCAGGGTTGGAATCTGATGCTGCATTCCTGTACCCTGTGCATTTATTGCTTTTCCCGGCATGCAGTCAGGTACCTCCTTTGTGCCGCCCCGGTCCCGATAGCCAATACCAAACACGCAAAACGATTGGTGGCGGGCGGTGAAGCTGCAGGTTGCAGCACTACCGGACGCACGTGAACCCTTTGTTTTCGCCTCCACGCACACGGCCGGGCGCTGCGGGTGTTGAGCTTCCCGAATCCCAGCGGGGCTCACACCGCCCGCATGCAAAGTCGCGGATACACACCGCAATTGTGAGGGTGTGATGCTTACTTGACTACAACATACCTGACTACAACATGTCAGATCCTCGGTTCGGTCTCTGATTCCGACATTGTCACCCAGCTCGTCGTGACAAACGATGTTAGACGCAACATGTGCCTGTTTTCGCAGCCAGCGGTCTTCGAGCTCGGGTGCGAGAACCCGAATGCCGGCTTCGGAGCCGCCACAACCTTTCGGGGCGGGAAGGAGCAACCAGTCACCTTCCCCTTGGCAGCAAATGCATGGCTCATGCCCCCCGCAGAATTTTTAGCTGCTTGCAAAGGGGCGTGCTTGTTTGCACGACACGTCAAACACCTTAAGAAAGTCCAGCCACCTCTCTAGTTCCCTTCACCCCTGCACCCTTGTTTCGAGGCAAGAACAGCCGCTGCGAGAGCTCCCGTCGCCCTTGAACAGTCTCGGCAAGGTGAGACGTCCCGGTCTGAGCCCCTTGGCAGATCACCCCCTTGTATCCGACCGTCCATCCCACGCGCGATTCGAGAAGGTGGTTATTCCCAGTCCCCGGACTATTTTGTGACATTTGAGGCCTCGCTCCCCCAAGGCCAAGAACTTCAGAAAGCTTATCCCAATCTCATCAATTTACATTTTCTTTTGAACCAAACTGTCGGTAACTTCAACCTGAAAACATGGCATGCGGATCTGGCTGCTGCGGGCCTCCCACGCCACCGCAACTGCCAACTCTGACCAACCAGCCCACACCTGTGACCGATTCGGGAAATGACAACGACAGTTGCCATGATGGAGCGGCCGCTGACACTGGTGGAAATGGCAAGGATGAATCTTGCCTTGCCAGCACGTCCCCTTCTCTCAATGAGAAACCGGCCCCGGATGGCTGCCAGAGCGGCTGTTGTGACTCCCAAGCGGAGAAGCCGGTGCAGGTTGCCGAGGCCGCAGCTAAGACAGCCGGCGAAGACACCTGTTGCTCTGCTTCTGCAGAGGATTGCTGCGGACCCTCACCGCCGTCCAAGAGCGCCAGCGACAAGGCGGGTCCCGACTGTTGCGACGGAACCACAGCGCCTTGCTGCGACGATTCTTGCCTGGACCGTCTCGCTCTTCGTGCCTGCGAAACTGGCAAGAAGCCGGTCATTCTTGTGGAATCATATGAAGGTGTGTCTGCCGTCCAGCTGGTGTGCCACTCACCTTGATGAATCCTACTGACGGGATATAAAAAGTATCTTCTGCCTCCTCCTCTCGCCCGGCCTCCAAATGCGGCGGAGTTGAAGACGGCAAGTCCTGCGGATACCACAAGCGCATCACTCGCGACACTTACGCCACTACTTTGTCTGCTCTTGGTTGCATCTGTCGCGCCCTGTTGGCTCTCGGCCAAGAGTCCTGCTGCGCGCCCAAGGAGCGCTCCTCCATCGACCGGAAGCGCAGCTCGAAGCGAAGTTCTTGCCATTCCAGCATTATGACTCGTCCATCTGTCGATTCCTGTTGCGCCCCCAAGGCGAGACCTCAGACTAAGAAGGGAGGATGTTGCGGACCGGCCGAACCCGGCGGTTCTCGCTCTCAAGCCTCGGGCGGTTGTTGTGCAGCCGGCCCTTCCAACGTGGATGCCGCAAAGGGGGAAGGACTTAGCACGGGTTTCAGTCACGGCAGAGCCCCTAGAAGTCGCGCCCGCAGCCCGGCTGGCTCCTCGTGCGGCGAAAGTTGTGAGCTCGACGACTTAACGCCGGCCCCTCCGATCGAGAGAGGACCTGGCAATTTGAACAAATTTTCCTCAGAAACCGACCTCGAGAAGGGAATTACCGAGCTGGAGCACGTGGTGCTTAGCGTCGCCGGTATGACATGCACCGGGTGCGAAAACAAGCTGAAGAAGAACCTCCGTAGTCTTCGCCAGGTCAAGAACCTTAAGACGAGCTTGGTGCTCTCGCGGGCCGAGTATGATATCGACCGCACTTATGGCACCCGTGAAGACGTTCTGAAGCACTTGCAGCGAACATGCGAGTTCAGGTGCGAAGAAGTTTCCAAGCAGGATTCGGGTATCGATCTTCTTGTCCCGGGCGACGCATCGCAATTCATGGAGCAGCAATGGCCACAGGGCGTCACGAATATCACCATGGTCGACAAAAAGACAGTCCGCGTTGCTCACGACCCTAACATTGTGGGAGCACGAGACCTTGTGGAGAAAGGCTGGGAGAATCCGCTTCGACTAGCCCCTCTCCGCCCCGACCCAATGCTGATGACCGGGAAGAAGGATGTTCGCCACCTCGGGTATATAACTCTGCTGTCGACTATCTTGACCATTCCTGTTCTCATCATGGCCTGGGCACCTCTTCCCGATGCTGACATTGCGTACGGCTCTGCTTCTCTTGCGCTGGCCACTATCGTGCAGGTCGCCGTCGCCGGTCGCTTTTACCCCAAGGCCTTCAAAAGTCTGGTCTTCTCTCGCGTCGTTGAGATGGACTTACTGATTGTGCTGAGCACCACCGCTGCTTACGTCTTCTCGGTTGTCGCCTACGTTTACATGGTCCTGGATCGGGAACTGGAAACGGGCCAATTCTTCGAGACGAGCACTCTTCTAGTTACCCTTATTATGTTGGGTCGGTGGGTTGCAGCGTTGGCCAGGCACAAGGCGGTTGAGTCGATCTCATTCCGATCGCTACAGTCATCGTCGACAATTATTGTCGATAGCCACGGCAAAAATGAGCGGGAGATCGATACCCGACTGCTCCAGCACGGCGATTTCTTCAAAGTTGTCCCGGATTCCAGAATCCCCACCGACGGCACCGTCATGTCTGGAACGTCCGAGGTAGACGAATCGATGATAACAGGAGAGTCGCACCCAGTTGAGAAAAAACGAAAATCCACGGTCATTGCTGGCACCCTCAACGGGTCAGGAACGCTGATTGTACGACTGAATCGTCTCCCTGGGAGCAACACTATTACAACAATTGCCGGTCTGGTAGACGAAGCAAAACTGACAAAGCCGAAGATTCAAGACTTAGCCGACCAAGTTGCCAGCTTCTTCGTCCCTGTGATTGTCTCGATTGCGGCCGTTACGTTTGCTGCCTGGTTAGTTGCCGGTGTGCGCGACATGGGTTTGAGTGGATCGAATGCTGCCATACGGGCCGTTACATACGCCATTACCGTGCTCATCGTCTCTTGTCCTTGCGCCATTGGCCTCGCAGTGCCTATGGTTATTGTGATAGGAACCGGAGTAGCCGCCAAACACGGCGTCGTCTTCAAAACTGCTGGAAGCATCGAGGTGGCACACAAGGCAAAGCACGTTGTATTCGACAAGACGGGCACTTTGACACAGGGCAAGCTCGCCGTCGCTTCGGTGGACTATGTTGGGGAGGGTGATCCCGACACGGTCGCTTCGCTTCTTCTCGGGCTGGTCTCTGGTATCAAACACCCTGTTTCCGCGGCGATTGCAGCCCATCTCACGGCCAAGACGGTATCGCCCGCAACAGTTTCTGAGGTCAAAGCCTTGGCAGGGAAGGGCGTTGAGGGAATTTCCGACTCAGGATTGATGCTACGCGCCGGAAACTCTCGTTGGCTTCGGACCAGCTCCCACCCCCTTGTCGAGGCCACCCTTGCGAAGTCTTGCACGGCCTTCTGTTTTACCATTGACGGCAACCTCGTGGCGGTTTTCGGTCTGAAGGACTCAGTTCGCGACGATGCCCTCGAAACCGTCACCAAGTTGCAGAATCGCGGTATCTCTGTGCACCTCATCTCAGGCGACGATGATGGCGTTGTTCGAACCCTCGGTAAAGAGCTTGGCATCCATGACGCCAACATCCGTTCTCGATGCACCCCAGCGGACAAGAAGGACTATGTTTCCGACCTCTTGATGCCAGTACCGCAGAAAGCCTCCTGGTTGGCGTCCCGGTTCAGTAGCGGTATCCCGGTTGTCATCTTCTGCGGTGACGGAACCAATGACGCTGTGGCTCTCACACAGGCCACTGTTGGTGTTGCCATCCAGCACGCTGATGATAGCAGCGGAATTGGTGCCGACGTTGCCAAATCGGCAGCTGATGCTGTGCTTGTTACACCACGTCTTAGCGGCATCCTCACGCTTATTACGGTCAGCAAGCTGTCTGTCAACCGGATCTGGTTCAATTTTGGCTGGAGTTTTGTCTACAACCTATTTGCCATCTTGTTGGGCGCCGGTGCCTTTGCATCGTACGGCAATGTCCGCATTCCGCCTCAGTATGCAGGACTTGGAGAGATTGTCAGCGTCTTGCCGGTGATTGGTGCTGCTGTCCAGTTGCGGTTTGTCAAGGTTTGAGCCAGGACGCAACAGTGGTGTCTGTTAAGGCGATACGTTTGATAACAATTGATGGGAGGTATTGGTCGGGTGCGACATTTCCTTGGAGCCGTGCGTTTCATTGTTCGAGATTGAAACATCTGTCACGAGTTGAAGTGTTGTGTTCTCTCTTTTTGCCCGGTTTTTGGTCAACCCATACAACGATGGTCCTTGGACAGCCATTCGGGGTTTGGATGGTCACGACAGTAGTACAGTCATTACAGTGTTACGTCAGAGACTTTTGTATGTAGCACGCTCACTGATATCAAAGCACGAGACTAGATAGCAGAAATAGGATTATTCTTGCTCTCGAACTTTTGTTCTAGTTATTGGACTAGGTATGTGTCTTGCGTCTTGGACGCTGGTATGATTTGTGATGTGCAGATACCCAACCTACAGATGCGTTGTGTTAGAGGTTGAAAAGGAGGCCTCCGTGTCAAGGAAGTTCAGTCTATGCGCGTACGAGGGTTACCTACCTTTTGAAGTGAGTAACAGCGGGGACCGTAAGGGAACAGAGTCAAACCAGACAAGATTCCAGAGGTTGTGAGGCCTGATCACGACATGCAATCTTGCTTCCCCGGATTCGGGATGCTCATACATGGAAAATATCCTCTTGACATTTTTGTAGATATTTCCGACCATGCCGGCAAGGCTCTCGGAGCCTTGCCGAGGCAGTTCCTGTGCGCATGGGTGTTGTGCAGGTTGCATTGCATGCATGGCCACACCCATGGCTAGGCGGGCTACACATCGATCATTGCAGTTCTGTTAGGGCTTTTTCATAGAGTGGCGGAGCCTTCGCGCTATATATCAGAACGCACCTAACAGAAATCCAGAGCATCACTTGTCACCCGCATCCCGATGAATTGACCAATTCGTTCTGGGCTCTGAACTAGCCAGCCGGAACGCGCACACCATTCTCATAGAGATCTTCCCCCTTCTTTTCCCTTTTTCTCGATTTTTTCCCCCCCGCGCATCTTGCTTGCCATGCGTGGCCATGGAGCCCCTTTCTATACTCGGCGCTGTCGCCGCTTGCGCCGAGCTCACAACGCTGATTGTGCGGGTCACATCGAATCTAGCGACGCTCAAGGTCCGATGGTCCGAAGGCGCGCGATCACTGCAGCTGCTAATCGCTAAACTCTCAACAATTCGGGCGGCGCTAGCTCAGGTCAAGGATTGGGCCGAATTCAACGCCACAACCAGTCCCAATGGCGAAGAGATGCGCGATAGCCTCGCCGTGGCCATGGAGGGCTGCCATGTCATCATCGAGGCGCTGGACCAGGATGTTGCGGGGTTGTTGGGTGACTCGGTCGTTTCACGCCTCAAGCAGCTGTTTATCGAGTCTACCATCAAGGACCACGAAGGCCGTCTCGATTCGCAGATTACGGCTTTACAGTTGCTATTAAATGCGGCATATTGGTACGTTTTGTTGTTGTTTGCGGAGGATCCGGGGGAGAGAGGTAGTTGGGTGACGGGGTGTAGGGTTAGTTGGTGGGGTGTCCCGCCGCCGCAACGACTCCATCTCGGGGGACAGCGGGCCCTGGGCCGCCTGGGCCACTTGCGACCACAACTGACAGCGACGCTTCCGCAGCCAAAATCTTTCGGAGCAAAACAGCTTTTTGCGACAGACAGCCACACGCGAAGTATTCCAGCGGATCCGCGAAGATACGAGTACCGTGAGAGAACAGTCAACAGTTCGAGACACCGAACGATCGTCGATTGCCCCGTCCGAACAAGGCGCCCCGCCGGGAAACAGACGACTCGATCGCATCGACAGCTTCCCCGACAGCACTGCATCAATCGCCTTCAATGTTGTTCCCCCGGATACAAATCACGATAGGGGCTATGGACCCGACCCGACATGGCAGCGGCCAACGCCGTTTGAGATGCTGCGTTACGGCTCGTCTCCTCCGCCCACATCGCCCTCGAGCGACAGGAGCTCCAACGGAAGCAGCTTCTTCTCCCTGAACAAGGTCATGTCGTCCAACACGTCACTCTCGACAGAGTCACAGCCCAAGTCGCAGCCATCCACGATGCGACAACGCTTCAGCCGGTTACGATTGACGAGCAGCTCTCGTTCGAGCAAGGACGATACCACAATGTCACCAAAATCTCAGCTGAGCATACGGTTTCCAGGCGAGCTAACAGCCACCGACATGTATCTCCAATCCGATGGAGATCGCCCACCGCCAAAGGCTATCGTTGCAGCACAGAGGGGAGATCATTCCGAGATGGCGTCGCTCATACGTCGGAGGGCCGACATTGATCACCCACACAGACAAACCGGGAGGACGCCGCTTGCTGTTGCCTGCCACTGCGGCCATAACGACGTGGTTGAACTCTTGATTGCAGAGGGCGCCAAAATACGGTGCAAAGACAAGCGGAATTTCTTGCCGCTTCATCTCGCTGCGGCCAACGGACATTGCCATATCATCGAGACGTTGCTTGATCGGGACGCCGAAATCGATGCCCGGGGTCCCCAGGGCAAGACACCCCTGAGGATCGCCTGCGAGCATGGACAGCTGGATGCCATACGACTCCTGGCTAAGCGTCGGGCTATGATCGATTGTCGTGACGAGATGCAGAAGACAGCACTACACGCGGTGAGCGAGGCTGGTGATAACGAGATTGCCGCTCTGCTTTTGCAGTTTGGGGCAAACAAGGACGCCAAAGACTCCCATATGAGGACGCCACTCCACTCGGCGTGCGTCTCAGGTCGCTTGCGCGTGGTCGAGAGTCTCATCAACGCCAAGGCGGATCTCGAAGCGCAAGAAGAGGAAAGCCTTACGCCGCTGGCGGCTGCGGCGCGTTCGGGACTCACTGCCGTTATGGAGCTACTCCTTCGGCATAAGGCATCTCCTCGAGCCCGAAGCGCTGGCGATTTTACAGCGCTGCACTGGGCGAGCTACAACAGCCACGAAGAGGCAGTTGGGCTCTTGATCGGAAACAAGAAGACAGAATTAGAAGCTCGGAGCATAAATGGGCGTACACCATTACATGTGGCGGCCATGGGCCGGAGCTTTGGAGTTATTGAGAAGCTCATCAAAGCTGGGGCATCGGTGGAAACTGAGTGTCACGATCGGAACCGCCCTCTTCATTATGCATGCCAGCATGCAACCCATAGCGAGGTTTCTCTATTGCTGAACGCAGGAGCGAAATGCAATGTCCACAACGCGGCTGGTGAAACACCACTTCATGTTGCCGTCCGCACAGGCGGCCTAAGAGTTGTCAAGGCTTTGGTTGCCCGGGGCGCTTGGGTGGATGCCGTGGACAACAAGGGGGCTCGGCCGCTCACTATTGCCGCCCTGGCTGGAAAGGCTGAGGTTACCCACTTCTTGCTCACTAGTGGTGCAGCAGTCAAGGGGGCTACAGACGCCCCAGTCTGCATCGCAGCAAGTGGAGGCCACGTGCAAGTCATCCAGGCTTTGCTGCAACACGGTGGTGCTGTGCGGGAGACGGATGCCCAGGGTTGGGATCCCTTGAGACGGGCGGCATTTAACGGCCATGTTGAGGCTGTGGCGTGTCTATTGGGCAATGGCGCCCGCGCCTTAGATCTGGGGTCTCTCACCAGCTTTTCTTTCGCCTCGACTGCTACAGACGACCAGCGAGAGCGCATCCGAGATTTGCTCGGCCATGCTGTGATGACAGAGAGATTGGAATACCAACGTGTTACATTCCTCGCGAGCGCCGCCACCCCTTCCAGCTATACCGAGCCTGTGTCTGAGTTGCCAGTTGAGAGGGGTGACGGATCGTTGAGGGAGCTATCTACGTCCACAAGGCGCTCCCCAGCTTCCCCTTCTCGGCCAGCCCCGCCAATTCCAGAAATTCGCCGCACTGATGCCGATGATGAGGAGGGCGAGGGGGAGGGCGAGGATGAGAACACCGACAGGTATTATTTTGAGCGCGAGAGCCAACGTCCAGCACCGTACTTTCAGCCCGCGGAACCCGTGGGGCAGGCCACTGGTAAGGTGCCTGCACCTGCACCGGGGCCAGGACCAGGCCGGTTGCACAACGTTTTTGCACCTATGCCTCAGAATCCGTATCAAGGTCCGATGTACCAACCCAGTCCGGCGTTGTCCCCATATTGGGGTGGCTCCGGGGGCAGGAACCCTTCGCCTCCATCAAGCGTGGTGTCACCACCATCAAGCATGTTGTCACCACCGTCGACCATGCCAATATCACCGCCATCGAGCATGTATAATCCGACCTCGACAATGTCCACATACTCAGTTTCAGATGCAAGTGCGGCGGGTTACAATACGGCGGGGTATTATCCCTATCAAACAGGCTCAACGGAAAGTTATGGAATAAATCCTGTGAGACCCGAGGCTTTGTTTCCTACCAATGCGAGCACGGGGACAGAGGTGAACCGGGCGGAGCTAGCATGACATATGCGGATTTGGATATGATGTCACGATTTTCGCTGCTTGGATATGAAGTCCATGACAGGCGACATGGCGATGGGGATGGAGCACGGAAGGGGGTGGAAATAGCGCCTGATTCATAAGCTGCAATTTACAAGTACCCATCTCTGCACCCTCTTTCCTCTTTGAGATTAGTGATCTGGGCTTTTGGAGGCGAGTGATATTTCCGAGTTCGCACCCTGTTCAAGATTGGCGATCTGTAGTTCAGTGGACTACTTTAGGGCGTCGAGCCTAAGAAGCCGACTGCCATAGCGGGAATGCAGGCAGCCGGGTCCGGGCATTTTACCGCCAGATCGTCCACGTTGTGTTATCTGGGTGTGTTAGACAGAGGGCAGCGCAGCGGTCTCGGGCGCTGTGGTTTGTGTCTGTGAAACAGCGCTGACTTGCATCATTGATGTAACTTGTGTTGCAGACGGGGCCTGGCGTCTATTGATTCATACAAAAGTACATTTTCGTTTGTCAATCAGTCAGCCTTGTTTTGTTTTGTATTCCCCCCGGATTTCTCAGCCCATGCTTCCCGAGATGATATGGGGTACCTCCCTACGTAACATGTTTCATGTCTGCATGTCTGTCCTAGGGTGGGGTGCAGTGTCTCTCCAGTGAGTTCAGTGTCCATCAGATGAGTGCAGTGGGTGCAGTGGCGATGACTGAGGTCCCACGATCCGAATACCCGTTTGGTTCCAATCCCGGGTTGGTGGGCTCGTGGGTGGTGGAGTGGTGGGGTGGGGTGAGAAGGGTGGTGAGGTACAGGATGGAGTTAAGTGCTGATGCTAACAGGGCAAGGAAAAACCAAAAAAAAAAAAATCGGGGGGCTACTTTTCTTGCCAACACCACCACCCCGGGGATGAAGCTTGTTCCCGTATTGGCGAATGGTAATGGAAATACGTGCACTGCATGCATGCTTGGCGTTGGTGCCTAGCCTGTACAAGCTTCATATGTCCGAACTATGGGGATGGGGAAACATTACGATGTCCTGGGCAGAGAAGGCTGGCCAGGCGCCGACTGGAGTCTGGAGGTGTGGTGTGGAATAAAACGATGGCGATCCTAAATCCCTGCCCATTACGGATGGATAGTCACGAGGTGATTCACTGCGAATAGAACTGGAATTGGGTCTAGAACGTCGCGACGGGTTTAACATGCCGGGTTTCTGTCTATCCCCGCCGCAAGTTGCGACGCTACAAGTCGGCAATGATTCAAACACGGCAAATCGGCACCTGGGAC
>Ga0247760_1001107_pt1 | contig 26699 bp, 25 predicted proteins | sample UWRJL171409R4_FD_179936 | JGI IMG/M metagenome (GOLD analysis project Ga0247760, IMG submission 179936) | Plant litter microbial communities from Arlington Agricultural Research Station in Wisconsin, United States - UWRJ-L171-409R-4 | ecosystem: Environmental > Terrestrial > Plant litter >... | reverse complement strand
CTGCCCGACCTCCATCTCGACATCCTCACCCCTCACCAAACCACAATCGCGGCACTGAAGCACCGCATACGAGCTCGCCTCGCCGCCGATGCTGCCTCGAAATCTCCCCTTGATAATGCCCCCAAGCGAAATGCTTTCGCCACCGCGGCCCGGGGCCGTCTTCGCTTCATACACGGCGGTAAGATCCTTCCTGATTCGGCAACCCTCAGCTCTGTCCTCAAGCCGCTTCCCCCGCCCCCATCCGCCTCAGGACCTGGCCATACCGACCCTAAGGGTAAAGGCAAAGGTGTCGAAGGCCGGCTGCTCCAGCGTGTATACGTAAACTGCTCCATCGGCGATGAGCTCTCGGTCGAAGATCTGGCTCTCGAAGCTGCCGCCGCGACGTCGACTACGACAACAACAGCTACCAACCCATCCACACCCTCCCCCGCCAATGCCAGTTTCATCCCTCATAGTTTACATGGCGCCAACAGCACGGGAATATATCTCGACACAGGCCACGGCCTAGGCGTCCGTTCCACCACCTCGGGCACCGCCCACCGTCAGCGCGGCTTCGACCGTCTCCTCATGACGGGTTTTACTCCTGCCGAGGTGAACCAGCTGCGTCTACAATTCCGCTCCATCCAAGCCGCGCGCCACACTCCAGACACGATGCCCTCGCCCGACTCGTTGCGTAGCATGGAAGACGCATGGATTGACAGTAACGGTGCGGCTGGAGCTGGCGCCCCATCCGGCATGGGCACCAGCGGCGAGGATGGAGATACCACTGGGACAGGGGCAGGTGAAGATGCCATTGGTCTGAACGCCATGGTAGATGCCATGGTCAAGGGCATGTTCATTGGTTTTGTTTTTCCCCTGGGCTCCATCGGGTGGCTGCTCAGAGAGGAGGGCATCTGGCCCAAGCGGGTCCAGGTGTTTGTATCATTGGGGTTTTTAGTCAGTTTATTGGTTGGGTTAATACTAGCATTGGGTGGGCAAGGGTAAGAAATCACGGCGATGTATGCCCTCTTTTTTTTGGGGGGGGGGTAAAGGTTGTATGATCAAAGGAATGGGTGGATAGAGTGTTATGATACCCCCGGATTGATGATCATTCTATAAATTTGAAGCTAAGGCTGTTATCAACAACGATCTCCCTTTTGGCCTGGTACCACACTGTCACTATCCGCAGGCAATCATACTTGCTCTACATGTCCGCTCGAACGGCCGTGGCGGTCAATGACCTGACTACTAAGGTTGAGGGGGACTAGGAAAATATAGGACTTGACATGAAAATTCTTTGCCAAATCAACTACAGAACTCTTCACTACCTGCGTTACAGGGCTGACAAAACGCAGACCAAAAGAGCTACTTTTTAACCCATGAAATTCATACACGCCCAAACTCCTATTACTATGCTTGAATCACAACGAGTCCTAGGAATGGCAGTTTGACTTTCTTCGCAGACCAGTCCACCCATACTCTATTATAGATATAAACTGTTGAACGAGACAATGTCTCGTTTCACCTTCGAAAGACTGACCTCAAACTTTTCCCTCAGGTCATCACTGCCCATAACCTTGGCTGCTTCCGCCATTTGTCGGAGCAGCTCCTCAAGGCGACGGAAGAGACGAATGAGGGAGCCCTCGTAAACGTTCGTCATTTTGCTAAAACAAGTTAGCTAACTGTCCAGCGCAATAGATGGTGAAGAGATGCGTACCAGATCTCGGCAAAGGGCTTCCCTTCTGCCCATGCGAGCACCGTTTCCATCAACTGCCACCTAAGGCTCTCGGCATAGTCGTCTTCATTCACATCCAGCTTGCTTTCTGCGCTTACCTTGGCGATGATGCGTGCTTGAGCTTGAATTTCACGGAATGGCTTGGTCAGTTCCTCCTTGAGCGGTTTCGTGTCGCACCTCTCATCAAAGATGAAGCAACTCAAGAGAGCCGCAGTATGCTCAGGACTGAGCTCATTAAAAAAGCGGTTGAACAAAAGCTCTGCGAGAAGGAGTTCGTGGCCCTCAGTAGACGAGATTTCGCAAGCGACGCGAGCCTTCATCTGGACCACCTCTGCTTCGTTGATGAACCCCAACCTGCGCAAAACTCTCTTCCGGGATTTCAGTTCATCGAGCTGAGAAACGCTGTGCGCCTTGGCAATGGCCTTCTTTTTTTCCTTGATCTTCTCACCCAGTGCAAGCTTGGTTGAATACTGCTGCCATAGGTCCGGGAGCAACGGTGAGCCATGTAAGGGATTGGAAACCAAACGTGACTCGAGCACCTCAATCTTTCTCAGAAGCTTCTTGAAAGATTCGGCCGTAATACCCATGTTCTCCAGCGGGTCAAGGATCGGAATTCCATCAGGAAACCGGCGTGCAACTTCTTCGAGTGAACGGCCTACGCTGTCCTTATCCAACCGAGATTCAACCTTCTTGGGCAGGAAGACACGAATCTGGGCAAATGCCTTGATGCAAGACAACAAACATGGTACAACCTCCCATCTGCCTTTCTCCCCCGGCTTATCCGGTACGATGCCAGAAGGCATCGCAGAGACAGGTTTAACGGCGGGGTTGAAGTCTTTGCTGTCCGCAGAAATCTTGAGCAGGACGTCGACAAAGTACGACTCGTTGGCCGGAAATGGTGGCTCTCCCGGCTTTGTTGCCTTGCGCTGGAAGAACTCGATGACCACCCCCCAGCCATACTCAGTTCCACTTGGGCTCCTGATGCTAATGACGCGACCCGGCTGCATGAACTCGATGCAATGCATAGGCTGCTGGATGACCTCGATCATTTCTTTGTTATATTCTTCCACTTGTGACCGAATGGTCCAATAGTCCCTAACGGTGTTTTCGTCGGGGATTATCATGTTGTCTCTCTCTTGCTGCAATTCCATGAGCTCCTTTTCGAGTTGGGGTACACTGGCAGCATTCTGAAATTGAAAGAAGCAACGCTCCAGCATATACTCAGGCGAGATGGCTTCAATACGCAAAAGGTTGAGAACCATATTGTAACCGAGATAAAAGGCCGAATTAAGGCGGTCTTGCTGGCCGACAACGATGGACTTGGCAGTCTCGGGCTCCAGTTTGTCGTCGATCATCATGATTACGATGCCGCGGTCATCGAGGCCGCGACGACCAGCTCGTCCTGCCATCTGAATATACTCCGATGATGTCAGAGGGCGGTTCGAGACGCCGTCGAATTTGTGAACTTGAGTAAAAACGACAGTTCTCGCGGGCATGTTTAGACCAATGGAGAAGGTCTCAGTGGCGAAAAGAACCTTGATCAGCCCCTCCTGGAACAGAATTTCGATGGCTTCCTTCAGGATTGGCAACAAGCCGGAGTGATGGACGCCGATTCCCTTGCGAAGCAACGGAAGAATGTGTGTGATCTGTGGCAGACTCTTGTCTTCTTCTGACAAGGTCCGAACTGCATTCTCGAAGACGGTGCTTACCATCTCCTCTTCTGTTGGCGTGTTGAATTTGTGGTCCGAGCATTTCAGAGCAAGCTGCTCACACTCCCTCTTGCTAAAGTTGAAGACAATGACGGGCGAGAAGCTCTTTTTCATAATCATCTTAATGATTTTGCTGATGTCCGACTTCTCTTCAGATTTGTCGCCGCCTTTGTCGATCCTCTTGTGTTTCCCCTTGCCCTTCTGCTTTGCATTCCAGTCGGCCGGGTCGGCGCCCTTGTTGGCCTCAACCATGGCCATGGCCTGGCTGAAGTTTTGGTCTTTGAAGTTGCCCTTCTCATCAACAATCAACAAAATGCCCTTTCCACCGGCAGGAAAGAAGTAATTTTGGAGGGGGGTAGGCCGGAAATCTGTGTACACGACGTGGCATGCTTGTCGGTGAATTTTTGCGATCCACTCAGCGAACTGGAAGGCGTTGGGAATGGTGGCCGAGAGGAAGACGTATCTGACCTTGTCGGGCAACAAAATGATAGTCTCCTCCCACACGACACCGCGCGTCTTGTCACGCATGTAGTGGATCTCGTCAAAGATGACCCACGCCACTTCACGCATGATCTCGGAGCCGCGGTACAACATAGAGCGCAGAATCTCTGTGGTCATTACCAAGCAGCTTGCTGTGGGGTTGATAGTAACATCCCCAGTCATGAGGCCGACATCGCCAAACTCGGCCTGAAAATCCCGGTATTTTTGATTGCTGAGGGCCTTGATGGGGCTGGTGTAGATGACCCGCTGGTTCTTCTTGAGACATTGAGCAATGGCGTATTCAGCCACAACAGTCTTGCCAGCACTGGTATGAGCAGACACAAGTACGCTCTCTTCTCTCTCGATTGACGCGATTGAGAGACTCTGAAAAGGATCGAGAACGAAGTTATACGTCCTTGCTGGTTCTGCTGGCGGCTTGTGCTCTGACAGTGGAATGTATTCACAATCCAGGTCGGGTGGCAGGGCAACTTGGTGCTGAATATTATGCGACAGGACAAGATGGCCCGTAGGGGGACTCTTAGTTGTGGCAAAACCTGGCGCAATATCGACTTTTCGCGATGCTTCGGTCTGGAAAGAATCCATCATGACAGGCTCGGCCTCTTTCTTGCGTCGCTTGCTGTCGCCTTGTGTCCCAGTGGTCGTTTCTTCGCCAACCAAAGGCATTTCCTCGTCATTAGACGTAGCCACATCGTGGGCTTCACCATCAGTGTCGGGAGTGAGGTCTGCTTTGCGCTTTTTGGGCGTGCGAACCGGCTCGTCGAAGACAGAGAAAAGGTCCATCCTGGAGGAGCTCGGCGCGCTGCTAAAATCTTAGGTTCAGCTGCACCCACAAGCCGATGCTGCAAACTGGGAAATCAAAATCGCGTTGTTCCCACAACAATCCTAGGGAGAACAGTAAAGGAAGGAAAAATCACTAACAGCCAGAATTGCAGTTGAGGGATACAGCGCCGACGGGAGCGAGTGATGTAGGCCGTTGTGGAATTGCCGATAAAGTTATCAGCAGAAAAAAAGTTGCTGGAGCAGGTGGGATTCCGGCAGAAATCAGCGGGTCGCAGGGCGGTGAGAGTGTTCCAGAAACTTTACCGAGCAGGCTTGGCTTGGAGCTGTCGCACGTGCCAACTTTTAGAGCAAGTTATATGGACAGGGGTAGAGCCGGATCCTACCGTCCGCTGCGAGTCCAGCCCCAGTGTACGCTAGTGTAACCCCTGTTGATAGAGGACCCCAGGGCAAATCCCGAGGCAACTTTTTTGTTGAGATTTTGTCGCATCACCCACTCGCGTTGATTAAAATTTCAGAGGTGTGACGGAACATTCGGACATTCTTTTTCCTGTCAGTTGTCTACGGTATTTCTAATTCTGGAAGGAATTGCACTGGCACTCCTCTCACAATGACTTCCAGTATCTCCCTGAAGCTCACGAACCGAGCTCCCAAAAAACCCATCAAAAGACTCCCCGCCACTGTCGACCTACCCCTCGATGCCACTGTTGAAGATGCCAAGATCCATATTGCCCGCCAGACTGGAATTGAGGACTTCAACCGCATTGGGCTCTTCGACCCAACGACCAAGAAGACGCTGAAGAACCGAAAGGCCCTGATCACGGACGAGGCCAACGTCATTGCCGCTGGCGAGTTAGTTGTGAAGGATCTTGGTACACTGCGCCCCGCCATGCTTACCCTTCTCCATCCACTAACCAACTGTTTGCAGGTCCCCAGATCGCATGGCGTACGGTCTTTGTGATCGAATACTTTGGTCCCATCCTGTTCCACGCCCTCATCCCTTACATCCGGCCGTACATCTACCGATTCTCACCCTACCTGTACATCAGTGAGGCCGAAACACCCATGACCCAGGTCCAGTGGCTGCTCTGTGCCATGTTCCAGCTCCACTTCCTCAAACGCGAGTATGAGACACTGTTCGTGCACAAGTTCTCGGCCAACACTATGCCCGCCTTCAACATCTTCCGCAATTCGGCCTTTTACTGGCTCCTTGCCGGTCTCTTGTCTGCTCTGCACATATACGCACCAGGATCGCTGTCTGCGCGGGCCGAGCTCACATCGCTTGACTACTTCGGCATCGCTCTCTTTGTTGTCTGTGAAGTGTGCAACTGGATGGTCCACCAGCACCTGGCCAGTCTGAGGAAGCCGGGTGGTACTGAGAAGGGTATTCCCAACTGTATCGGCAGCAATCTAGTCACCAGCCCCAATTACATGTTTGAGGTTTTGGCGTGGGTGGGAGTCATCTGCATCAGTCGTAGCTGGGCAGTTGTGGTCTTCATCGTCAATGGCATTGTTTATATGCGCGACTGGTCCAGGGGTAAAGAGAAGGCGCTCCGGGCTGAGTTTGGGGATAGGTACAAGAAAAAGCGCTACACGATGCTTCCGGGCCTTATCTGATTTGTTCGGAGACCTAATGTGTATTATCATGGAGGCGAAAGAAAAGGAAGTGCAGGAAACGATGTCGTAAACAGGTTCAAAACAAAATCAAATAGAGCATGAGCGAAATCCAAAAGCAACCAGCCTACCGCCCTGCCGTTATGTTTCTCTCGAGTCACAAGTTGTAAAATTACAACCTCATGCCCAGCGTTGAAGCGCTCAAAATCCCCCCATTGTTTAGCTAAGTGGCGACTCTGGAATAGGCACCATTTCCGGGGCAACACCCAAATCTACCGCTTTGCCTTTGTCCTTGACACCAATCCCTCCTCCCATAACCACATCCTCGCCCCCATCCTCTTCCCTTCTCCCATCCCTCCCACAATCACACCCCTCTGGACACTCACTCCCACTCCAACTCCCACTCCACTCACTTGCTTCCTTATCGGGATCGCCCTCCCTAACCAACCTCAACGTCTCCTCCACAATCAAAAACTCCCTCTCCAACATCTCCGCCCAATTCTGCACATTGCCAATCTCCTTCACCTTTCTTGTATGCTCCCTCGCCAACTTCTCCAGCTTATCATTTTCCTTTCTCAGGCCGTCTAACGCACGGGAGACATCTCGTTCCTGTCGCTCAATGGCGGAATTATTGGCGTGGAGTTGCGCGGCGCGCCCGGAGAGTTCGCGATCGAGCATGTTGCCTATGGAGGCTACGACAGCGGTGCGGGCTTGGTCTATTTGTTGGGCTGTAGAGAGGGTATTCTGGTTGTGAGCTGGGTTTGGGTTGAGATTGGGGCTGGTGCTGGTGCTAGTGCTGGGAGGGGGGCGATTTCCAGCCGGAGGGGGAAGGGCGGCATTGTGGGGATGTGGATGTGAGGGAGAATGAGGGGGATGATGAGGATGAGGACCAGGCTGGTAAGGGTGGGCTCGAGGAGACGAGACAGAGGAAGCGGAGGTGGCAGACAGCAGAGCCGGTGACGAGGCGGATGGGCGGGTACTGCTGCTGCGGGAGTTGGAGTCTGTTGCGATGGTTGGGGTGGGCGAGGTTGAGCTGGATCCTGACGCTGAGGGAGCAGATGCTGAAGGTGAAGCAGCGGATGCGGTGGCGCTGGTGACCGAGGCCGGGGCCGGCCGCGGAGAGCGGAATAGCGAAGAGAACATGGCGACTCAAACCTGTAACTTCAAACTCGAGGTTGCGATGATCGTTCTCTGCGCATGAGATAACCCAAACCCAAGTCTCCAAAGTCAGTTTTTGGGACCAACAGCTGACCAAACCCGTGAAGGTGCGGGGAAGCCATGTATAAATGAGGGGTTGGTACTGCAACGGCAATCATTCCCCCATCAGCATCAACTGAATAACATAGTAGTTGTTCCCAACAGCCTCCAACATGCAAAACCATATCTTAACACACCAAACATGGGTAAATGAACTATGCCCTGCACGCATGTCCTCGCCAAGGCGCAACATGAACTCATATCGTAACATAAAATACACATTACAAATGTATCCCCCTCTGGACCCGTCCCAGCATGATACTGTAAGACGTCCCACATGTTGCCCGCTTGATTCCTTCATCAGTCTAAAAGAACGTGCCCATCCATCTAAATAGCAATGTTTGCTCGCAGCATGTCAAGATCACGAGATTGCGACACGATGCGATTATAATATCGATGTGGGGATAAAAGTGAATAGAGGAATGGTTTTTTAAAACCCGACTTTGCTGCCGTTGTTGAGCCGGAAGGCCAGGGGACCCATTGGACCCGGACTAAGTGCTGAGGATGGGGTCAGGATGCCGTCATGCGAAGAGAGGGTGCTGTTCATTGAATTGAGACTAGCAGTCGACGTGGAGTTCATTGTCCCCGTTCTGGACGCCATGGATAAGCCCCCCATGGAAATAAGAGCATCGGCCCGCTCAAAAACATTGCCCGTAAACGCAGCGGCGAAAGATGCGCTTTGTGGCGTCGAGGGGACGGTGGCCTGCACGGCTGGTCCGAGAGCCGCACTCTGCGGTGTCATGGGAAGTGGCACAGGAGTGTTGGATTGAGTACTGTAGGGGCTAGATAACCCCGATTCCGAGCTGTACATCTTGGCGAAATAAGACCATGGCGAGGTAAGCATCAAATCCCATGTTTCCTTCATGCTCTGCTGAATGGGTCGTAGCCGCTGCTTCGTGTCCATGGGCAAGTGAATGTCGCTTTGCACTTGCATGCTCTTCCTGACAAACTGGTACCACGAGTCAATAAAAGTGTTACAGAGCCCCCAAAAAGCCGGCTGCGTCCGGATACCAGGCTCCTTTAGTTTGATGGATGATAGCTTCGACTTCAGCCATTCGGTTTGCTGTATGGACCCATTGCACTTAGCGATTAGGCTCTTCCAACACTGAATGATATGGTCTGAAGACCTGTAAGCAATGGCTGTCCGCATCGACGACGTGAACTGGGCGTTGAGATTTGGCAGGACGCGCATGAGCATGTCCGCTGACTTTTGTAGAGAAAGGAAGATCTTCTCAAACGCCTTGTCCTCCTCCGTGAAATCGCCTGCAAGCCTACCCGTGCTGACGGATGCAAAGGACTCTCCAGATCGAGGCGTGGCTGCACTGATGGTTGCTGTCCTGCCGGTCCCGTTGATCAAGGGCATCGGCACATCGGTGGCAACACGCAGACTGTTCAAATTAGAAATTGACGACCCATTCCGCAGCCTTCCCGTCAGCAAGGCCCTGTCAATGCTTGGGGCATATGAACTCTCGCGGGAATGCTGCGGCCGAAGTGTCTCGCCCGCATCGGCCTGAAAATCAATGCTGCCCCTGGCGTTTTGCGGGGGAACCTGGCAGCAGGTGACGCGCAGCTCCATGATGCTGTTGTAAAGCTGTGTCAACAGGGTGCGGATATATCGTGGGTCCCCATTATCAAGAAATAAGTCGACGTTGCTCATCAATAACGAACACACATGCGTGTAGGCATTGACGAGCGTGATGCAGGCTCTTTGCACGTTTTCATTTTCCCTCGGGCCATAGGACTCCTCGGAAGCCACGGGCGGTTCGTGTTTCTGGATCTCGAGTTCGAGCTGCTCGACGTGGGCGTTGGTATTGTAGAAGACAATCTCCAGGTTGGACCGACGCGCGGTTCCGTCATTAACGAGGCTCATCAGCATTTGAATCATCGGGTGGATCTGGAAGATGGAATAGAGGATGCCCTTAGCTGCCTCTACCACCGGATCGTAAACCTTGGATTCGCGTTTTCGCTCTGGCAGGATCGAGAGCCTCCGGACGTAGACCGGCCTCTGTAAAGATGTGTCCATCGACCCTGCTGAATTTGGGCTCTTGACTTGCACAGCGGTCCCGCCGCCCTGCATTGCTGAGCCGTGACTGAGGCCTCGGTAGTGGCTGAATCGGTTGTTAACCTCAATTTCGTCAAGCGTGCTGAGCTCCGATGGCTTCTTGGAAACAATACCCATGCGACGAGACCTGCTTTCTGACCTCTCTCGACTGGATGTCTGGATGGTGGTTTCCGAATTGCTGCGGACACGTTCGTTCGGATTCCCAATGGTCAAGGGCATCACCCCAGGGCGACGCTGCGCTGTGTTCTGCTGCGATAAACCGCGGTAGTGGGAGCGCGTCGGAATCGGTGGCGGGCGGGGGAGAGCAGGCGAACGAAGATCGGGCAGTTCATTTCCATTGACCTTGATGGGGAATCGACCGCTGAAAACACGTTTGATGGTGGGACGGGGTGTCTCGGTGCCCTCAGACGGGTCCTCGCTCGGCGAGTCCAGGTCTGAGCGGCCATTCATGCTGGCGGCCTTTTGCTTCAAAAATTTCTTGATCCGTGCTGTTGCCGCCACCTCTGTCAGGTCTCCCTCTTTCCAAACGCCACTGTTCTGGGCTGCAGGGTCATAGAGGCCCACCACGTCCGGTGGCGGAAACACCAAGGGGTTGTCTTCGAGTTTTATGACCGACAATGATGGCATGTCTGCAAGGCAGAGGGGAAGCTCCGTGATTTTGTTTTTTGGCAACGAGAATACTTTGAGCGATGACAATTTGACAATTTCCGGGGGAAGGACCTGCAGCATGTTTCGTCCCAGGTCCAGAATTTCGAGCGACTTCAGATCGCAGAGCTAAGCCCACAGCAATTTGGTAAGTCAATGCCCACTTCTTGGGATGGAATTGACCGCACTTACCGGCAGGGGAAAGTCCTTAATCCTGTTCTGTCTGACATTGAGATAGCGGAGCGAAGTGCACTCTGAAAATCTCGCAGGGAATGATTGCAGCTGGTTGTGCGAAAGGGCCAGTCTGTCGAATCCGACTCGTCAGTTCCACACACAAGACCAAGCAGTTTCGAGAAAGCATACCGCTCCAGCTCATCTTTTATTATATCGACAATTTCTTCCGGCAATGTTTCGATCCGTTTCCTGCTAAGATCGATTGTCAAGCCCGGCTTGAGGTTGTCGCTGACTCCACTCGCTTGCGCTGCTTTAGCCTCGTTCTCGTGAGCGGCTCTCATGGCCTCTCTGGCCAACGTGAGCACCTGGCTAGCCGAAAGCGGCGCCATTGATGACAGGCTCGAATTTGAGCGTACATCTCGAACACTGGGAAGCGGTGGGGGGGGGTTCGACAACGCAGCAGCGGCTACAGCACGTCGAGCCTGCGCCGGGTTTTCGGGCAAGCCCCTGGGGCGTTCCATCACACCACGGAACGCCTTTATTCCAACAAGTCCCTCACAAATTTTAAACTCGGAATTGAACGGCGAAGGAAATCGGACGCGACAAGAATGGATTATCGTCTGCGTTTGGGGTCGTCGAGGTTGTTTGTTTCTATGGGTTTCACAATATTCAACACCAGTTGGGCATACACAAAGGCGGTGGACCGTCAGACCAATTGGCGGCAAGGTATTGATCGGGAGAGACAGAAGCTCATGGCGGGACCAGTCGGCGTCGGGACAAGGTTGGTGAGGCGCGCGACAGCGGTGTAGGGGGGTGGAAAAGGGGGCACACAGCGGATCTGCGTGCGTTCATTCGCTCGTGGCCCTCGGTGGCCTTCGTGGGCGGTTGGAAGCGCTCGTGGACCGAGAGAATTGTTGAGAACAGAATGGGTAGCTTTCAGGTGCAAAATCGGAGTCAGGGATCAAAAAATCCTTTTCATCGTCTCTTGTTACCCTCCCGTCTCGGGTCCTGTCAGGTAGCAAAAACACCCAAGATAGGGGTTAGCGTAGACACAGTTCGGGGTGCATTGGGGTCAGGCTTTGCCAGGGTCACAGGGGGTCGACCAAGAGTCGACAGTCGCAACCAGGTGTCTCGCTCGTGGTGGCTTGAGGTGCCCCGCCCGATCCCGCACCTCCGCGCTGTGGGCGCACGAGGGTGTGCCTGTAGAGAGGGACGCAAAACGCCACTCTAGCGCGGCAGAAGCTGCAAGGGACGACGCAGAGGCGACACTGCTACCACTCTTTTACTGGGCTTGGGAGGAACTGATTGGCCCTGTTTGCCAAGCTTGATCTGAGAGCACCATCGACAAAACACCAACAATCCACCCGGTTGTCGAGATGAAACAATTGTGGGATACCACCATAAACAGCAGACCGCAGACCCGAAGAATCGCAGGCTCGAAACCTGCGGCTGAAAAATCTCGAAAGGTGGCCGTCCATCGCACCACCCACCCCCGTCCATTATCATGTCAGTGTAACCATGGCGGTAATTAATACAGCAGCCAGCTGCGGCTGGTTTCGATATTGATTCCTTTCCGGGTTTGGCGACTATATCATGTCGTCACACCCTCTGCGATGCCCGCTTACTACGGAAGTCGTCCAGATGCTTGTCAAGGTCGCGATAATGCCCGTCTTCGAATCAGCAAGCTATATTCAAACCCGTTGTTTCTTGTCAGCGAGTTGGTAAACCCGGCTTGAAACTTGGGATAGTGTTGAACCTACGTTTTATCATATCGGCGTCTGGACGGGTCTTGTGTTTTTCTCCAACGGAGCGGATCCCAGCTCGCATGACCATCGGGAAATCTCGAGTGTGAGGAGAGGCAATCCATGCCTAGATTTGATGGGTGACAACGATTCCAGCTGTTCGGCGAATTTCTTCAACCACCCCCGGGGCCCTCTCGCCAATCCGAGGGTCGTGAAACATGCAAGGCTCGCACGTGAGTGTTTGGGCCACGAATTGTCGATCTCAGAGACACCAAGACCGCTCTCGAGCGAAAATGTCAAGCGATTAGGCCCTTAGCCTATCTAAATTTTAGTAGCCCTGTCAATAGATCTCAACGGAACCGTCTTGTGTCGCGGCGGAAGTCTTGAGAGATGGAAGTCGCACACTAAAATGATGTGTGGCGTAAGACCAATGTGGGGAGCCGCTGTGGGTTTGATGCACTTTCATCATGACTCGAGGTTACTTTTCGCATTCTCGGCTCTCGTCTCACTCTCCTCTTAATGATACGACAACCGAATAAGATGCACTAATTCTGAAGATTTTTTTGCGTGAGCGTAGAAGCGCACTCCGTCCCGCCTGCTCTCCAACATCAGGGATAGAAGCACCATAAATCAAGTACCCATTGTCGCCACCAGAGCAGTCGCCGTATCAAACACGTTGATCATGTCTCGTTATAAAGCCGCAAGGGTTTCTCGAATATCTCAATGGGTTTAAATTGCAAGCAACCATTTACTTAGTCAAGCGCGGGACAGTTTGCTAGATTCTCAGACCAGATATCCAACCCTACTGATTGTTCTTACCCGAGTCCTCCTTCAAAGGCACGATACGATTGAGCACAATTTTATCATCAGTGCTGTCTGAGTCAAGAGCCTACCGAAACCGACAAGGGTCAGTCCGAGTCCGAACGATCGGGAACACATAGATCGAGATATAGTCACCTACAAAATAGCCAACGCGCATGGCTTGAAACCGGATACTCTCTGGCCCAGACTCGCCCTTCTTCTTGCCCTCTGCCTCTGGCCACGGCGCACGCTGCTTGACTTCATAGAAGCCAGCTTCGACCATGGCGTCGGGCCAGGTAGTCTCACTGTCAGACCGGATGTCACTCATGAATCCACCAGGGACTTCCGTAGGTTGGTCTGACTCGAATAGCGCTGTGTGAATGCGCACCTCAGCTGTGGGCGAGTCGTCAGGTACCCGGTGGATGTATGTCTTTGGTTTTCCTCCTCCCTTGTGGAAGATAGCTTTGATCTCCTGAACCAAATTCGTTGCCTCGTCTTTTGTAAAAGACACAATCTTGATAGGGTACGGCATGTTGAGAAAACCGACCATCTTACCCGGAGAAAGCCGGAAGTAGTCTTGACTGTCGACCTCTCGGAAGTCGGATCGTTCGATATAGACCCTCTTCGTCAATTTTACTTTGTGGGAGCCCATTTTGGGTCCTTGGGCGAGTAGGGGACATCGAGATCCTGCTCTTCGGCTCCCTCGATGATGACCGGGACAGGGTCGAGCACAAGCATGAGACGCGGCGCCGTGTTTTCGAGATATCGTCGAACCGCCTGCTCGAAACGCTTGATTTCGATGGGCTGTTGGATGTGGTGACGCCGAGTTCATAGACGAAGGACAGGAGGGCTCCCGGAGGTATGCCTCGACGACGCATCCCACTGACAGTGTATAGCCGAGGGTCGTCCCAGCCGCGGACCACCTTGTTTTGTATCAAACTCTGAATGTCTCTCTTGCTCATGATAGTGCCTTTGAAATTTAGACGCCCGTACTCGCGCTGCATTGGCTGGAAGTCTACGATGATGCTGTTCGAGCACGAGAGCCCATAATGAGGTCGTACGACATGGGGAAGGAAAGAAAGAGAAAAAAACATACTTGTTGAGCCACTCATAGCTCTCTCTCGACATAAAAAAACTCGGTGGTGCATAAACTGTGCGTAATGCCTTCAAGACTGTCACACAGGCAGTGAGCGAAATCGTATGTCGGGTAGATCCGCCACTTTGCTCCTGTCCGATAGTGTGGTTCTTGATTCTTGGGGATTCGATATGCTGCAATATCCCACATCTGGGGATTTGGATTCTCGATATACCTGCTTCATGCGAAGCCATGCCGTTTGGGGTGCATACTCACCGTCTCTCATCCTACGAAACTTGACGAGGTTTGTCTCTGTCCTGTTCCGCGTGCTTGCATCGATACTTCGAAGTAGACCCATCTTCACCACCGCGCTGCATCTTAGTCTCGGCCTCGTTGCAGTGGCACACGTAGGCTTTCTTCCGTTTGATGAGCTCCTCGGCGAGGTCATATAAACACTAGAAGCTGTCTAACGCGTAGGTGATTTTCGACGGTGTAAATCCAAGCCAGTGTATTGTCTCCTCGATGGCTACGAAATATTCCTCTTTCTCCGCGTCCGGGTTTGTGTCATCGAACCTGATGCCCGAGCGCGTAAATACACAAGCAGTCGCACAGCCGGAATACTCTAAAAGAGATGGGTTTACCTAAGAATCTGCGAAGACATCAGTTTCACTAGCTCACCACAAGAGAGCCGAGGGCTCAAGCTTACCGTCTTGCCACCGTGATATCTTGCAAACCCAAAGTTGACCGCAATTGCTTTTGCAATGTCCGAGTTGATCATCGCGTTAGGGTTCCTTGCTCTGCTTTCCCCTTGAGGTGAAAAAAAAGTAAGCTTGCGTGCAGATAGCCATTGGGCTCTGGTGGGAATCTCGTCGCAACGTTTTTCTCGGGTCGTATCTTGTAGACTTCAGCGAGGAAGCCCTGCTCGAACACGGTGTTCTGGTTGGCAGTCTGTTCTTGAAGGGAAACCTTGGACTCTCGGCTTCTGGGTGGTTTCTGAACCGCTGTCGAGGTGGCACTGGGAGAGGCAATGGCGGCCTTCTTTGCTCGCTTCTGCATGCGCTTCTTGAGCTCGTTCTTTGAGACCATTTCTCCAGTTTCTTCATCAAAGCTGCAGCTTGATCGGCTGTCCTGCTCTGGCGTCCGCCATCATGTTGTGTATCCGATCGGCAAGATAGGAATGGAGCTGTCTATCTGTCCAGGTAGTCTAATGAAAGGAATTGATGTGTTGAAACTGGGAATTTCAACTTCGAGATCTGGTGACCATGCACCTTGGGAACGGGAGGGAGGCATGGGGATCGGGCGGGGCATCAGTCACAGAAGGTGGGAGGATCAGATGGCAACAAACGGGCTTATTTCTCTCTTGGGAATTTCCCAAAAGTGTGCAGTAGGTAGAGCAGCATCTTACTTTGGCATGTCCAAAGCGCTGGATCCGGGCTTCTGGGTGGTGCCGTCCATCGGGTTACCTTATTCAGTTTCAGTGGCTGCGGTGGTGGTTCTCGGTGGGTCGGGCGCTGGATATTCCTAGAGGCTAGCACCCAGGCCTACGCATCCCGTCCTCGACTGATACGGAAAGCACCACCCACGAGAGATCTTAAACTTTTCAAACCGGGTGATCTTACGACGATGACTTTGGTTCGGAAACCCCACATCTGCGTTGCAAAATGAGAGGTTGCTGTGGTTCTGAGGCCCGCAAACCTATCGAAGCGTCAATCTGACACAGACAGAGAGCGGCCTGAGTATCACAAGCACGCCGCGAATCTTCGCATACAACAGACAGGATGCCTCTCGTTCGAGCCGACTCATTTCAAGACATTGATTTCACTCTCCGAAGACAATTCAATAAAGAAAGCTTCAGGTGTGCACAGAAGGCCATCGCCATTTGACTCGTGACTGACCGTGGGACAGACCATTTCAGCGAGAGATCATTCTCGCTGCCCTTGGGGGCAACGATGTCTTCGTCCAAGCCGCAACCTCGTTTGGTAAAAGCTTATGCTTTCAGCTGCCAGCTGTGATCGATAGGGGGATCACAATTGTCATTTCCCCGCTGCTGAGTCTCATGGTAAGCCCAGGATACCTCTTGCCTTGTGTGCTGGTCGAATCATGTAAGAACTGACAGGCCAAAGATGAATCAAGTTGAGGCTCTTCGTCTCGCCAAAGTTGATGCCCGCACTCTGAACAGCAACACCCCCATGGCTGAGCGAGATTACATTCATCAGGACCTTTCGACTGGCCATCCCCTGACCCGACTCCTCTACGTAACCCCAGAACTCTGCTCCGGTGACTTTTTTCGCAAACGCCTCATGCTGGTGCATGAGCAAAAGGAGCTCGCCCGCATAGTTGTCGACGAGGCGCACTGTATCTCAGAATGGGGTCATGACTTTCGGAAAGACTTCAAGCGCCTCTCGTGGTTTCGTGAAAGCTTCCCTGACGTGCCCATCATGTGCCTCACGGCCACCGCGAATGACCAAGTCCGCCGGGATGTCCTAAATACCCTGTGTCTCGACAAGACCCCTGATAAGCTCAAGATATTTGCGACGACTGCCCACCGTCCAAACCTCCATCTCGAGATCAGGTTTACCAGTGACGAAGCCAATGATCGCTACGACGACTTTGTTACCTGGTTGCAGGGGGTCTACGAAAGACGTGCCACCGCAGACCGTAAGCCAGAGCTTGAGGCGTTGGGAGAGCGCGTGGACGGTGTGCCAGGAATCATCTACACCATATCTCGCGACGAATGCGAATCATTGGCCGCAGCATTACGGCACGATGGCATAGGAGCGCGGCCATTCCACGCCAAACTTACGAAGGAGACCAAGGAGGAAACCCTGGCCAAATGGATCGCCAACGAGCCGGGATACAGCATCATCGTAGCCACGACGGCATTCGGTATGGGTATTGACAAGGACAATGTTCGTTTCGTTGCCCATTGGCGTATGCCCAAGTCATTTGAGGGCTACTACCAGGAGGCAGGCCGGGCCGGGCGTGACGGTAACGCAAGCTACTGTTTTCTGTACTACAGTCGAGAGGACCGGGATAGGTATGTGGTTTCCTCAGTGTCGGTCTCCGTCTTCTCTGTGTCTCATGAGAATTAGGATTCTAAACATGGTGACGAACGACAACCCGAAAGACGTAAGTGCCAACAAACAAGCGCGATTAAAATCCTTGAATACTCTGGCTCAGTACTGCGAGGACACAAGCACTTGTCGGCATGCCGCCATTTGCAGATACTTTGGGGAGACGCAGGTTCCGGACTGCGATTATGCCTGTGACTGGCACAAGGATCCGCAAGGATTGAAGAGGAGGCTGCAACGGGGCCTGGCCAGCGAGGAGTGGATCAGCACTCAAAAGGAGGAGGGCTATTTTGATGAGTATGCCTATTGGAGTGAGTAGACGGGGTGGCGGTTCATGATTTATCATGAATATGATACCCAGAATTGTTAAATCGAGATTTAGAGGAGCATTGAGTTCCTTTATCACATCTAAATTACGAACAGGGCGTTCCATGTCGATACGGCCGAGAAGACAAGTCATACATCGTACTCAAACAAGCTCCAGTCATCTGTCTTACCCAACATAGCAATATTCCTCTGCCACTCAAGCCATGCCACTCCTTGAAAGAGACAATCTGACAAGTCGTCTCGTTTTGCCAGTCGGGCTACCTTCGCCATCTCCGCGGGCTGCCCATCATCAGCCCCGCCAACGAACTGCCGCCGCAGCGAATCCACCTCGGGCGAGCCAATCCCGATGGCATTCCCGCGCGCAAATGCCTTTTCCAAGAGACGAATCTTTTCCATCTGTTTGCGCTGACGTTAGCCGAGATCGAGAGGCCCTCTTTCAAGTACATCACTCACCTTAGATTCATCTGCCTTCGCCCTTGCCAAAACTTTGCCCTTGCCCTCCCCCTCGGGATTTTCCTTATCCCCACCCTCCAACGTCCCAATCCTGTTTCCCTTTCTAGTAGACCTTAGACTCGCAGAAGAAAATCCATCCAAAATCCTCGCTTCTTCGAGCTCTGCCTTGCTAGCGAGAAGCAGCGGCAACTTAGAGCGACTGGAAAATAGAGCTGGCCCGACGCCGTCAGCGCCAACCACGTAGTTGACGACGCGGGAGGGCGGGATGGGAACGAGTTTGCCGTGCCATTGGCCTTGGGATTTGAGGGTGGCGAGGATGCCGTAGAGCATGGCTTCAAGGGTGTTGACGCGGATAGTCCCTAGGGGGTTGTTAGCTTTGAACTCAAGATCTTGTCTTCGGTGCTAGAGAGGAACTGAAGCTAGGCAGGGGCTTTGGTGGTGCTGGTGCTAGCATACATTCCTGAACTGGGGCACGACCGCCGGTACGCCAGCGCTGACGCTCAATAAGTATGTGAGTCGGCTGGAGGGGGAGAAGATGGTCATTGACGAGCTGGAGGGCACGCCCGGCCATGATGGCTGGGGAGAAATCTGGGGCGGTAATCACATTGTCCGGATGGCTATTTGGAGAGTGTGTTTCGATATTGTCATTTTCGAGGAGGTTGACTTTTTGCCAGTGGTGGAGGGTGACGAGGGGGCCGGAGTTTGACGACTTGACCGGCGTCATGAGGCTGAAGGCGAAGTTGCGTACGCCCATGTCGATGCTGAGTACCCGCGAGCCCGAACGCACCACCTCATGCTCTCGCACGGCATTTTGAAGACCTTCAGCTAACAGTCCCTTCTTGCCCGTCTTGGGAAGTCCACAATGGAAGGCCAATCTCTGAAGGGTCTTGAGCTTTAGGTTGTCAATGATGAGGTTCTTCATCTTTTGTCATGGCCCATGGCGCCAATCAGAACCGGCTGTCTATGTAGACCCACTTCAGTGCGTTTGGTGTTTTGTCAGAAGGACCCCTGTCTCATGCCGGTGGCAGCTTCCTTGAAGATGCGGGGCAGCCGAGAGGGGAAGCTGCAAGCTGTTGCTTATCTGAGCAACCATCAAATCCCCCGGCTTTCGAAAACGTTGATTATTCAGTCACCTAGAATTCAACACGGCAAGACCCACACTGTATTGGACTTAGGTATTCCCAAGGCGCGATCTCCGCTAGTTAGGTACTCAGCTGCAAAGGTGCGGGGGAAACCAAGACCCCTGCTTCTGTTCTCTCGGACGCCGCGGCGAATCGCACACCCAATCTGCAGCTGCCTCAGTCAGAACCAACACTCCCTAAAAGCGGAAACAGACAGCCTGACACGCTACCAGCTGTAGCATATAATACGCCATCGCGACACCCAACCCCGCTGTGATTTTTCTTTGTTATAAGGAAGCATCTCTATGCAAGCTTTTAGTGTTTTAGTTCGACGTCCTGTCATCTCTCCTGGTCCAGCTGCCACTAGTCGACTGAAGGCACTCTCGAGACAGTTTTCTCTGACAAAATTCGCCATGGCGCCCATTTCCAAGGAGACTGATTTCCTTGTCATCGGCGGCGGGAGTGGAGGTCTCGGCGCCGCCCGGGCCGCCAGCGCGAAGTTTGGTGTCAAGACCATGGTCATTGAGGGTGGCCGGCTAGGAGGCACATGTGTGAATGTCGGGTATGCTCTCCTCCGGGTGTAAAGGGTGGTATTGCAAACACTAACACGGACCTCCAGTTGTGTGCCCAAAAAGGTCACTTTCAATGCTGCCGCTATTGCAGAGACCATTCACCATGCAAAGTCCTACGGCTTTAACGTGACTGAGACTGCCCCCTTTGACTGGAACACTTTCAAGCAGAAGCGTGACGCCTACATCAAGAGGCTAAACGGCATCTATGAGCGGAACCTCTCCAACGACAAGGTTGAGTATGTTCATGGCTGGGCGAAGCTCACGTCGCCCAATTCTGTCGAGGTCACGTTGGATGACGGAACCAAAACGACAGTCAATGCAAAGAAGATTCTCATTGCGACCGGCGGGCGGCCAACAATCCCGCCGCAAGTTCCGGGATCCGAGCTGGGAATCAACAGCGACGGTTTCTTCGACATTGCCACCCTCCCCAAGAAGGTGGCCCTCGTCGGCGCTGGGTATATCGCTGTCGAGTTTGCAGGCATGTTCAACGCCCTTGGTGTTGAAACCCATCTGTACATTCGATATGATACCTTCCTCCGGCATTTTGACCCCATCATCCAAGAAGGCGTGACCAAGGAGTACGAGCGGTTGGGTGTCCATGTTCACAAGAGGAGCATTATTAACAAGGTCGAGAAGGATGAGAGCACCGGGAAGCTGACAGTGCAGTTCAAGGAGGTCAATGGCGAGGGCGTTGTCTCGGAGGTTGACCATCTTATCTGGGCCATTGGACGCACACCCCAGACGGACCAGCTTGGTATTGAGACAACGGGCGTCAAACTGACCGAGCAAGGCCACATCGTTGTTGACGAGTATCAAAACACCACGGTTGAAAACATTTATGCGCTCGGCGATGTCGCAGGGCATGTCGAACTCACACCGGTCGCTATCGCGGCGGGCCGCAAGCTGGCGGCACGACTATTCGGCCCAGAGACTTTTAGAACAGCCCGCCTCGACTACAGCAACATCCCGTCTGTTGTCTTCGCCCACCCTGAGGTTGGGTCGATCGGTCTCACGGAGCCCCAGGCGGTTGAAAAGTATGGCCGCGAGAATCTCAAGATCTACAAGACAAATTTCACCGCCATGTATTATGCCATGATGGATCCGGAGCAGAAGGGCCCAACTGCATACAAGCTCATCTGCGCGGGCCCGGAGGAGAAGGTTGTCGGGTTGCACATTCTTGGTCTGGGAAGTGGCGAGATGCTGCAAGGCTTTGGAGTGGCTGTAAAGATGGGTGCAACGAAGGCCGACTTTGACAGCTGCGTTGCGATCCACCCAACAAGCGCTGAGGAGTTGGTGACCTTGAAGTAAAGAGAAGGGAAGCGAGACGCGAGAAACCAGAAAGCGGGGAGCAAAAAGATGAGGGTAGTAGGGGTATCTACGGTATTGAATGTTTGTGTTTGTATAGAAATACTGTAATTATAGTATTGAAATATTTGACACAGCCTTGGATCTATGCATTCAATCTGTTGTAGACTTAATTTCTGGAAAGTGAAGTGCAGCTCTGAACTTCGGGGAGCTCATGCTTGACTTACCTAATTCCAAGCTCCCAACAGCGGCGGACTGTAGCGCCTGGTCACGCAAAAAGTCACACCACCCGCCCAACCGAGCTCCCCACCAGCTTGCCAGCTAGCGTCACAACTCCCGAATTTCCACCTCACCTCCTGTTCAGCAACTTAATCAGACGTAACCACCACAACAACCACGCTTCTCCAGTCACGGTAATTCTTTCGTCCCCATCCCGCCCCCGCCAATTGGCTCCTATTTCGCTAACACCGACTATTTCTCACCTAAAGATGCTCTCCCGCGCTGCTACCCGCGCGCTCCTGCGCAACACTCAAACTCGTGCTTTCCAGACGTCGCGCGCACAGCTCTCGTCCCCTTACCACTACCCCGAGGGACCGTTCTCAAACCTGCCGTTCAATACGAAGACGAAGTACTTTGCCTTTCGTTATTGGACGTTCATGACAGTGGGGTTTAGTTTGCCGTTTGGTATTGCGGGTGCGTTAATTTTTTTCTTCTTCACTCTGTACTGGACTCGAATGGACTGGTTTATATGAGAGATGGGGGTTGGGGCTTGTGATTGGGGGTGAGAATGGATGAATGTTAACAGAGGTAATAGCCTGGCAGACGTACCGCCCTCGCTCGTAAAAGACGACGTAGGGGGATTCGATCGAATATTCGTGGCGATTGTGATGCTGTTGCTGGAAGACACGATAAGGGGAGCAAGGCTGGGTAGAAAATGGGAGAGTGCTAGTGCTGTTGAGGGGAATAGAAGGATGCTGGGCTTTGTGTATGATACGGACTGATAGATAATCAACACACGGCTCTCTTCTCTCCTGTTTCGAACTGGACGAAAATGGAGGGTAGCGAGGCTAGTTGGATGAGGGGCGTGTCCCAGGATGAGTGAGATGTAGTGTTGTCACTTGCTGGTCAAGGGATGGGTAGCCTTTGGGGGTGAGTCTGCGTTGCGGGTGGCATTGCGGTGATCTTGAGCGTTCTGTTCGGCGTCCTCGGGGAACTACCTAAGGCAATCTCCTGGTTTCAGTAGCAGCCAGCTCTCGTTTTATACGGCATTGCAATGCGTTGTTGAATTCTGGATCCCCGACCTCGAGAACTGGAGCTCCCATTCTTTGTCGAGTCCTTTCACACCATGCACGGACCATCTTGCGTTTCCTACAAAGCAAGTTCCCAACACCTGCGATTCTAACTTGCCCCGATGAACACAAGTCCTTGTCCGAAAAAAACACTACTCGAAGCGAATTGGCGCACATAAATCCCACACGGCATGGTCTGAGATAGACAGGACCACTGCTTGCCATTGCGGCACCAGCTTACCAACATGGACGTTCCACCCGTCAATCTCGCCGAGCTTTTGCGGCACCCCGACGACCTCGATAAGATCGTCGCCCTCAAGGCTGAGTTCTCGCGTAAGAAGGCCGCCGTCGATTCCCAGCTGCGCAATGGTCTGCGCGAGCAGCTCGAGACCACGCAGGCGGGCATGTCCGGTTTGACCGATGGGCAGAAGATGGTGCAGCAGATCAAGGACGAGATGATGAAGATTGACAAAATCTGCTCCGAGTCGCAGAACATGATCAAGGACTTTGCCACCATAAACCTCGTCTCCCAGGCCCACCGCAATTTTGGCGCTGTCGAGACCATGCGCCGCAACCTCGAGACCTTCAACGACCGCCTTAATGCCGTGCAACAGATGCTGCAACAGGACGACGCCGACGCCGAGAACATGCCCAATCTGCTGGCCGTTCACTACGAGCTTACCCAGCTGCGCAACATCCGCGACGATGCTATCGAGCAGATTCAGCGCGCCGAGGACCCGAGTCTGCAGTCTACCCTCGAGGACTACTTTGAGCGACTCGACGAGGCCATTGCTTGGTTTGACGAACATATTATCCTCATCGCCAGGAGCCTTGTCAGTCTTGTGCTGGCCGACAACCCCGGGTTGATTGTGCGGTTTGCGCTCATTATTGAGGCCGAGGAGAAGAGCGATCAGAGGGTACTTGCCCTGCAGGAGGCGCTTAAAGACCACAAGGAGATCGCCACACGGTTCCAGAGTATAACAGACGGAGCAAAGACAGTCAGGGGGTATAAGGAGAAGTTCCTCGAAGCCATTAGGGTGCGGGGCGAAGAGCAAATCAAGGAAAGCAGAGACCAATTTCTTGGCGATCCAACACTGTTGGAGAAAAGTCTCAAGTGGTTCTTCAATGACCTTAATGCCGTCAAGTTGGGAATGGTGCAGCTGATGCCTAGGAAGTGGAAAGTATACAAGACGTGGGCTGGCATTTATCACACGTTGATGCACGACTTTCTCGTCAAGCTCATTGACGACCCGGAAAGCAGCTCGGCACACACGCTCGAGATAATCAGCTGGCCAGAAAAGTATTACCGAAAAATGACGAAGCTCGGAATTAGGCAGGATGAGCTTACGCCGCATGTCATTGACAACCGTGAGACAGAGCTGGTACGGGATTTCCGTGCCCTTATCATCAAATTCTTGGATGAATGGATCGACCGCATCTGGAAACAAGAAAAGAAAGACTTTGCAGACCGCAACGTTGAGGGTGCGAACCTCGACCAGGACGAATATGGCTACTTCAGGACCAAGAACCTGGTTGACCTGTGGACCATGCTACGCGAGCAAGTTGACGCGGCCGCCAATTCTAAGCGCACTGATGTCGTAGAGGGCGTCATTGACGCCATGATCCAGCGTCTACGTACTCGCCAGCAGGCCTGGCAGAAGATGCTGGAAGAAGAAGCGGGACGCTACGAGACAGGCAAGGTGATTGAGCTTGATGGCTTCCAGCCGTTACAAGACTGGCTGGTGGCCACGGCCAACGATCAAATCGCCTGTATCGACGACGCAGAGGACGAATCACGCCTCGGCTACCTCTCTGACTTCCGTAAGAAGGTCACGACCCTCGTATCTCCTGCCTACCTAGAACGGTTCGACGGCGATATCGCAGGGCTGCGCGACGGCTACGTCGACCTCAGCACCTGGTGCATGACCAAGTTCGCCCAGTTGGTCTTCGCCGTCGACTTCAAATCGGTCATGCCGGAGTTCTTTACAGCCAAGTGGTACACCAGTACGGCTATGGCGCGTATGATGACGACAATCGAGGAGTACGTGGGCGACTACAGACAGGTACTCCACCATTCGCTCGTCGACATCTTTGTCGAGATCTTCGCCGACGAGCTGCTCGTCCGCTACCTCTCAGCCGTGCGCAATAAGGGCGCGAAGTTCCGCCGCACCGACGCCTTCCAGGACAAGTTGTTTGACGACCTATCGACCGCGTTTGACTTCTTCAACGGCCTGCAGAACCAGGATCTCAGCAACGCTATCAAGGAGACATGGCGCGTCACTGAGCCGTTCTTGCAGTTGCTCTCGGCAGACAAGGAGTCCATACCAGACGTCTTTGCCCAGTTCAAGTCAAACCATTGGGATCTGCAGATTAGCTGGGTTGAGGCTGTGTTGCGGTCGAGAGACGACTTTGAGAGGAGCATGCTCAATGCGGTAAAGGCGAGGGCAGCACAGATGGATGTGGCGAGGGGTTTGGAAACAATTATGAGTAAGGTCAAGTGATGAGGTTAGATACCACGAATTATATAATGAGTTTGTTGGCATTGGAGAGATGATCATGCTTTACAGGTCCTAGTAGCAGGTTGGTGTACTTGTCTAGATAGGTTTTGTATTGTCTGTAAAAGGGCTATGGAAGCCGGTGCTTGAGGTGTAGGTTTGCGGGTGGAGGAGGGCTACGTAGAACGAAGCATTGCTCGACGTCCTGAAGATGGTAAAGTGTGGGCTTCAGCTTGCTGTAGAGCAAAGCGAAAGGGAGAGCAGCGCTCGGGTCGGAGCAATCAAACGTGGAATCTCTCACGGGACGGGAAATTGTTCAACCAGCTGGAGAAACCGTGGGAAGGCAGCAGGAAAATGCGTGGGAGGGTGGGTATAAGCCAACCAGGCGGGCGGTCAGAGGCAAATCAGTACGTAGGGAGATTTTGTTGGTGGAGTTGCTTCTCCGACACATGTGATCCATGCACGCACACATGTTTGTTAAAAGTCCGAGATAGAAAGTGAAGCAATGCATTTTTCGACCCGCCGGAGGACTCGAGTACCACACTGCAAGAGATGGTGTCGGATGGACTGCCGGATAAAGAGGCTGGCTGCACTAACCATTTTCACCCCTGAGGGAGGTTCAAGCTCTAGATTCTAAGGCCTAGAGTTTAAAGTCCAGCACCTGAGTACCTGCCTACCTCCAACTTAACAACTCCTCAAACAGCCCTTCACCTACCCAAATATAGTCCAAACCCCTGCTCAACACCCAGCCAATCCCCTGTGAGATATCGAAGTAAATCATCTTCGAGGGGTTGGATTGTAGAGAGTATGCTTCACACCGGGCATTCACATCTCGGTATCAACACTGTATTCATGGACCACGCTTCCCAGGCCAATCTAACTTGCTACAAAAGCCATAGGGCTAGCTAAAATAATTAACCAAGGAAGTTCCCGCCTGATGGCGGCCTCGTCTAAAATATGTATCGGATGGCCAGCCATACCCATCTATGCCGTCACTCATGCCCAAGTTTATAATCCTGACGCGCGCACAGACAATGGCGAGGGTATATGTTACCAACGGGAAAAGACAACTGTGAACCTAATAGGCTACAGCTGACAAGAGGTAACCAACAGATTAACAAGGCCAGTTGGTCCGACCAGTTGATGCCAACAATGACAAGCCACTCAAACTCCGTATTATCATGCACACCTCCATGGCAAGCCAACCAATAAGCCATCCAAGGTATTTTGTCCAAGCCAGCCTAAACCCCTAACCCTCCCCCCCACCCCCACCCTCCTGCCTGGATTTGGGGGGGTCAGGGAGGGACATTCACAGAGGTTGAAAAAGAAAGAAAAGCTCATCAACTGGCATTCCTCTTCCCCATTAACCCGCCCCACCAAGACCGCTTTTGCATCTCTTCTCTCTCCCGCTCTCTCTCCTCTTGACTGAAACTCAGACTCTCCCCCAACAGCCCAGACAACGTATCCCTCGGGTCGTTCCCCCTTTCTGGCGCAAAAATCCTAGGCTGCCGAAAGTTGACGCCACTGCCGAGGGTCTCTTGCGAGAGAGGCTGACCGAGCCGTGTGGCCCCGCCGGATCCATCGGCGCTGGTCCCACGCAAGGCGGCGCCAAAGGTGGTGTCTCCTGTAGAGGCGACGGGGCTCTTGCGCAGCCGAGGTTGGTTTGGGGGGTTGAAGATGCGTTGGGCGGGCGTGGTCGGTGCTGGAGGGACTTTGTACCAGAAGGCGCCACGCAGGGGTTCGGTTGGGGCTTGGTTGAAGCCGGTGCCGGCCTGCTCGGTGCGCTGGCCGAGGTTGTTGAAGGCGCGGTGTTTGGATTGGGTGGGGGACCAATCCATCTCTGTGTCGTAGTGGGTTGGGCGGGGCCGGGAGGACAGGTTGAGGGTCTCAAGATCAAAATCGGCAGAGTTGGAGACTGGTTGCGGCGGTTGTGGGTTGGGCCGCGGTGGGAGGAAATGGGTATCTGAAGTAGGACTAGGAGGGTCATCGTAGGGT
>Ga0247760_1001105_pt1 | contig 26772 bp, 23 predicted proteins | sample UWRJL171409R4_FD_179936 | JGI IMG/M metagenome (GOLD analysis project Ga0247760, IMG submission 179936) | Plant litter microbial communities from Arlington Agricultural Research Station in Wisconsin, United States - UWRJ-L171-409R-4 | ecosystem: Environmental > Terrestrial > Plant litter >... | reverse complement strand
ACCGGCGGCGGTCGTGGCCCTCGTCGTGATCGCGGTGACGTCCGGGCTCTCGATCGGCGATTTCGGACCGGCACACACGGTGCTCATGCTCTCGCTCGGCATCGCGACGTCGGTGCCGCTCATCCTGTTCGCTGCGGCGGCTCGCCGGCTGCCCCTCATCTACCTCGGACTGGTGCAGTACATCGCGCCGATCCTGCAGCTCGTCGTCGGGGTCGTGCTCCTCCACGAGGACATGCCCGTTGAGCGCTGGGTCGGGTTCGGGATCGTCTGGGTCGCCCTCGTGATCCTCACCGTCGACGTCTTCCTGCAGGCCCGCCGCCAGCGCGGCGCTGCTGCTCCCGAGGTTGCGGGCGCTCCGTAGCCGATAGCCTGTCCTCCGTGCCCATCCGCGTCGTCGCCGTAGCCCTGGCGACCGTGGCACTGCTGGCCGGATGCACGGCACCCGCGCCCGCTCCGACCCCGTCGGGCGGCCCGGTGCGGTCCACCGCCGGTGACGGCGTGCTGCGCATCGGCACCCTGTTCCCGGGAACCGGAGCAGCCGCGTACATCGGTCCGGCCCAGGCCGCCGGGGTCGCTCTCGCGATCGCGGACGTCAACGCCGCCGGGGGAGTTGCCGGCACCCCCGTCGAGGTGCTCGCGCGCGATTCCGGCGACGCCACCTCCGGCACGCTCGAGGCCTCCTTCGCCGAACTGGTTGCGGGAGGCGTGGACGTCGTCATCGGACCGTCGTCATCGCTGCTCGCCGGGCGGGTGATCCCGCTCGCCGCAGAGGCGGGTGTCGCCGTCATCTCGCCGGCCGCGACGTTCCCCTCGCTGACGGACGCCGACGACGATGGCTTCTTCTTCCGCACCATCGCCGCGTACGGGCACCAGGGGCTAGCTCTCGGGCAGGTGCTCTCGGAGTCGGGGCCGGCGAAGGTCGCGTTCCTCTACCTGGACGACGAGTTCGGGCGATCCATCGCACCGACCCTCGCGGAGGGGCTCGAGCACGACGGGAGCGCACTCGTGCTCTCCCAGGGAATCCCCACGGGAACCAGCGACCTGACGCTCGTCATGCAGCAGCTCACGGACGCAGCACCCGATGCTGTCGTGCTGGGATCGACGTACGCTTCGGTCGACGCGACCAAGGCCCTGATCACCTCCGTCATCGCCGCGGGCTACGGCGGAGCCAAGCTGTGGCTGACCACGCAGAACACCGGCGACTACTCGCAGGCGCTGCCCAACGGCACGCTGCTCGGCGTCAACGGCATCATCGAGGGGTATCCGCCGGACGAGGCGTTCATCGCGCGGCTGAAGACCGTCGACTCGAGTCTCACCACGTTCCAGTACGCCGCAGAGGCCTACGACGCGGTCATCCTCGCCGCTCTTGCCGCGGAACGCGGAGGGGACACCGGAGAGGCCGTCGCGGCCGGGCTGACCGACGTCTCGGTCGGCGGACTCAAGTGCGGCAACTACGGTGAGTGCCTCGCCGCTCTGGGGGCTGCAGAGGACATTGACTACGATGGGCTTTCCGGGCCTCTCAACTTCTCCACAGGCGGCGACATCTCGCCCGCGTACTATGGCATCTACGCGTACGACGGAGAGAACAGGTTCGTCTTCGCACGCGGAGTGCTTGCCGGCTGACCGTACGGCGCCTCGAACGTAGGAGTAGAACCATGACGTCCCGAACCGTCTTCCCGGGTGCCGCCGCGGCGGTGGCCCTTCTTCTCGTGCTCACCGGATGCACGCCCGAGACCGTCGCGCCGAGCCCCTCGCCGGTCGATCGCCGTGACCTCGAGCTCTCCGTGGGGGCACTGCTGCCCTCCACCGGCACGCTCGCGGCGTTCGGCCCCGCAGCCCAGGCTGCCATCGACCTCGCGGTTCTCGACATCAACAACGCCGACGTGGGCATCACCGTGACCTCCTCCTCGGCCGACTCCGGGGACGCCACCACCGAGACCGTCGTGGCCTCCGCGACCGCGCTCATCGACGGCGGGTCCTCGGTGATCGTCGGGCCGATCTCCGACAACGTGTCGCGCAAGGTGCTCGACCAGATCGTGGGCGCGGGAGTCGTCCAGATCTCACCCGGGAACACCTCCACCGACTTCACCCGGGCCGACGACTCCGGGCTCTACTGGCGCACCGCGCCCTCGTGCGTGCTCGAGGGAACTGCGATGGGCAACCAGATCGCGGCCGACGACGTCAAGACCCTCGGGGTGATCTACCAGACCGGCTTCTGCGAGCCCGGGCTGCCGGAGGCGCTCTCGGCCGCTTTCACGCGCGCTGGTGGAACCGTGGTGTCGGAGCAGGCGTACGCCGCAGGGGCCACCGACCTGACCGCGCAGGTGACTGCCGTTGCGGCCGAGAGCCCCGACGCCGTGGTTGTCGTCGGAGGTGGCGCCCCCGCCGCGGTGCCGGGTCTCGCGGCCGCGGCGTTCGCGGGGCCCGACCTGTACTTCATCGGTCTCGGCATCGCGGACCACAGCGCCGACATCCCGGCGGGCACGATCACCGGCTCGACCGCGAGTCTCCCGGGGCTCGACATCTCGTCGCTCGACGACTTCACCGACCGACTGCTCGACATCAATCCCGCGCTCACCGACTTCAGCTACGCGGCGGAGACCTACGACGCCGTCGTGCTCGCGGCCCTGGCGGCGCTCGCCGCGAACTCCACGGAGGGTGTCGACATCGCCGAGTACCTGCAGGAGGTCTCCGGGGGGTCGGGCGAGGGTGAGAAGGCCACTGACTTCGGTGCCGCCGCGGAGATCGTCCTTGCGGGCGGAGTCGTCGACTACGACGGTCCTTCGGGCGAGATCGCCTTCGACGGCAAGGGCGACCCGCAGGGCGCCGTGATCGGCATGTACCGCTACGGGGCCGACAACATCTTCACGCGGATCGACTAGAACCCGCAGGACTGCGCGACGACCTCGTAGATCGCGCCGCGCACGGCGTCGGCCGACGGGAGGTAGATGCGCCCGGCGACGCCGTCGACCAGCACGTCCAGCGGCATGATCGTGCCCCGCTTGTCCTCGAGCAGGGCGTGGGGGTCGCAGCGACCCGCGGTGAGTACGAGCGTCACGATCGAGGGCTCGTCGCCGCCGTCGATCGTGCGGTCGATGCGACCCTCGGTGACGGGGATGCCCGTCGCAGGGTCGGCGGGCATGAGCAACGTCGTGCTCGAGACGAGGACGAGCTCGACGCTGCCGTCGGCACCCGTCGGCTCGGCCCGCACGTCGAGCTCGAAGGCGGGCATCCCCGCCACCGTCGTGCGCCGCGGGGGATCGACGATGGTCAGCGCAACGATGTCGGCCACCGACTGGGCCGTGCAGTCCTCGATCATGAGAGGGGGAAGTCGGTCGAGGCGGTCGTCGGCGACAGTGCGGGCGGTGCCGATGGTGCCGTCGCTAAGTTCGTAGTCGAATTCGACTTCGGGCTGCGGGTCGATGGCGTCGCAGTCTGGCGACGGCAGCAGCACCGGCAGGTCCACGGTCGCGCCCTTCGGGATGCTCGTCTCGTCCTTCTGCCACGCGGCGGCCCCGTCGAACTGCGCGGACTCGAAACGGACGCCGGTGATCGTCAGCGGTCCGTTAGTGCCGTTCTGGATCGACACCTCGAGGCGGCGGGGTCCGACGTCGGTGCGGGTCTGGTACACCGAGACCGAGATGCCCTCGGGCACCGCCGCCGGGTTGGAGGGCGCTGCGCATCCCGCCAGTAGCGCACACAGGGCCACGACAACGGCGGAAGTGGGGGAGCGGCGCACCTGCCGATCGTAGGACGAGCGGGCGCAGTGCGTCACGTGAAAGATCCGTGCGCGAGGCCGCCCGAATATAACGATTGCGCTGCGTTACATGGCTGTAACACAGCTGTATTGTGCGCGGTCAACTCTCCGAATACCTTGGCTCAATGACCGCACGCCTGTGCGGTCTCTAGTCCTGAGTACATTTCGAAACGCAAGGAGCATCATGAGCGTATTCGCGAAGGCTTCCGCCTCGCACTCGCGGAAGGTCGTCGGCGCCGGTATCGCGCTGCTCGCCACCACCGCGCTGGTGTTGAGCGGTTGTGCCGCCACCCCCGAGGCCGACGAGACCGCTGGTCCCGTCTCCGACTACACGCTGAAGATCGGTACGGCGCTGCCGCAGACCGGTAACCTCGCGTTCCTCGGCCCGCCCGAAGAGGCCGGTGTCGCTTACGCAGCTTCGCTCGTCAACGCGGAGTCGGCAACGACCGGCCTCACCGTCGACGTCACCTACGGCGACTCGGGTAACACCGACAACAAGGCGTACGAGACCGAGATCCCGCGTCTCCTCGCGGAGGACCCGGCCGCCATCATCGGCGCCGCGTCGTCGGGCACCTCGCTCCAGTTCATCGACCAGGTCGTCGGCGCTGGAGTCATCCAGTTCTCCCCGGCCAACACGTCGGACGCATTCACGACCTACGACGACAACGGCCTGTACTTCCGTACGGCTCCGTCTGACACGCTGCAGGGCGAGGTTCTCGGTAACCTCATCGCTGAAGACGGCAACCAGACCCTCGGTCTGATCGTCCTCAACGACTCCTACGGCACCGGTCTTGCCAAGTACGTCACCGAGGCCTTCGAGGCCGCCGGTGGCGAGGTCGTCGCAGCCCCCACCTACAACACGGGTGACACGGTCTTCGACTCGCAGATCAGCGAGGTCCTCGCAGCGGACCCCGACGCGATCGCCCTCATCACCTTCGACGAGGTCTCGACCATCCTGCCCGGCCTGTTCGGCAAGTTCCCGTCCGACAAGCTCTACTTCGTCGACGGCAACCTGAAGAACTTCGGCGACGCGTTCGCCGCTGGTTCGCTCACCGGCGCCAAGGGCACCCTGCCCGGCCTCTCAATCGACTCGATCGGTGACTTCACCTCCGAGCTCGACACGTTCGTCGAGTCCGAGGGCACCCCGGCGCTCGAGGACTACAGCTACGCGGCTGAGTCGTTCGACGCAGTCATCCTCCTGGCTCTCGCCTCGCTCGCCGCTGGCGGCGCGACGACGGGTGCCGATGTGGCTGAGAAGCTGCAGGAGGTCTCCGGTGGCACCGGCGACGGCGAGAAGTGCACCACCTTCAAGGAGTGCGCTGACATCATCCTCGGAGGCGGCGTTGCCGACTACGACGGAATCTCCGGCCCGATCACGTTCGACGAGGTCGGCGACCCGACCGAGGCGTCCATCGGTATCTACCAGTTCGGCGACGACAACAACTACGTGGCTTACTAAGTCCCAGTAGCTGTCACAGCACGGCAGGGCCCCGGTCTTCGGACCGGGGCCCTTTCCCGTGCCCGGGCGCCCCGTTCCGCACACCGCGACTCCCGTGCCCGCAGCGGCCAACCTAGAGCCGCGCGTGCGGCACCCCGTGCATCCGTGCCGGCTGTTCTGTTCGTTTTCCGGAGTTCTTCGCCGCCACGCCGCATTCGCGCGCAACGGGTGTGACTTGGGACCGGTTTCTCCGGAGAAACGAACAGAACAGGCGGCGGGGATGCCCGTGCCGGGGTAGCGGGCCGTGGGGCATGCCCGCGCGCGCACGACGAAGCCCCCGACCTCGCGGCCGGGGGCTTCAGTAGAGCGGAGCGGGCTAGACGCCCAGCGTGCCGAGGTAGAGCTCGGTCACCTTCGGGTCGTTGAGCAGCTCGCGGCCGGTGCCGGTGTAGGCGTCACGGCCCTGGTCGAGCACGTAGCCGCGGTCGCAGATCTGCAGGCAGCGGCGGGCGTTCTGCTCCACCATGATGCAGGTCACGCCGGCCTTGTTGATCTCGGAGACGCGGATGAACGCCTCGTCCTGGCGCACCGGCGACAGCCCAGCGGAGGGCTCGTCGAGCAGGAGCACCTTCGGGTCCATCATGAGGGCGCGGGACATGGCGACCATCTGGCGCTCACCACCGGAGAGCGAGCCGGCCCGCTGCTTGAGGCGCTTGCCCAGCTCCCCGAAGATGCTCGTGACGAACTCCAGGCGCTCGGCGTACGCCGACGGGCGCTGGAAGAGCCCCATCTGCAGGTTCTCCTCGATGGTGAGGCTCGCGAACACGTTGTTGGTCTGCGGCACCATGCCGACGCCCAGGGCGACGAGCTGGTTGGCGCGGAGGGACGTGATGTCCTCGCCGTCGAGCGTGATCGTGCCGCTGCGCACGTTGACCTGGCCGAAGATCGACTTGAGCAGCGTCGACTTGCCGGCGCCGTTCGGGCCGATGATGCCGATGAGCTCGCCGCGGCGGGCCTGCAACGAGCATCCGTTCAGGATGTTGACGCCCGGGAGGTAGCCGGCGACGACATTGTTGATGTCGACCACCAGTTCGGCTGTTGCGGTGGGGCTCACTTCGACTCCTCGCTGGCTTCTTCCTCGATGTCCGAGACCTCGACGGTGTCCGACGCCAGGGCATCGGTGGTCGGGTCGGCATCCTCGGCCTCGTACCGCCCGGTGACGACACCGAGGTCGAGCTCCTGGTGGGCTCCGAGGTAGGCGTCGATCACGGCGGGGTTCCGCATGACGGTGATCGGGTCGCCCTCGGCCACCACCCGGCCCTCGGCCATGACGATGACCCAGTCGGCGATGTGGCGGACCATGTGCATGTCGTGCTCGACGAAGAGCACGGTCATCCCCTCGTCCTTCAGGTCGAGGATGTGCTCGAGCAGCGACTGCGTGAGGGCCGGGTTGACGCCGGCCATCGGCTCGTCGAGCATGACCAGCTGGGGCTCGCTCATGAGCGCGCGGGCCATTTCGAGCAGCTTGCGCTGTCCGCCGGAGAGGCTGGCCGCGAAGTCCTCGCTCTTGGCGTCGAGCTTGAACTTCTTGAGGATGCCCACCGCGCGGTCCTCGATCTCCAGCTCCTGGCGGCGCCAGAAGAAGGGGAACAGGCTCTGCCAGAAGCGCTCACCGATCTGGTGCTTCGCGCCGAGCTTCATGTTCTCGAGAACGGTGAGGAGGCCGAGAGCCTTGGTGAGCTGGAAGGTGCGGACCTGGCCCAGTCGGGCGACCTTGAAGGCGGGCATCCCGGAGATCGACTTGCCGTCGAACGTCCAGCTGCCCGCGTCGGGCCGGTCGAAGCCGGTCAGCAGGTTGAACAGCGTGGTCTTGCCGGCGCCGTTCGGTCCGATGAGGGCCGTGATCGCGCCGCGCGGGATCTCGAGGTGGTCGACGTTGACGGCGGTGAGGCCGCCGAACGTGCGGCGAACACCGTCGACGACGATGATCGGGTCGGTCTTCGCCACGCCGGGCGCCGCCTCACCGACGTGCAGTCCGGTGGTCTTCGGGCGCTCCACGGGAGGAGTGATGTCACTTGACAAAGGTCAGCTCCTTCTTGTTGCCCAGGATGCCCTGGGGTCGGAAGATCACGATGAGCATGAGCGCGATACCGACGAGGATGAACCGCAGGGTCTGCGCCTGGATGTTCGACATGAACGGCAGCAGGCCCGCGTCGACCGCGGCCGGGAGCACGTTGCCGAGCACCGTCTGCAGCACCCAGAAGATCAGGGAGCCGATGAGCGGGCCGAACACGGTCGCCGCACCACCGAGCAGCAGGGCGGTGTAGACGAAGAACGTCAGCGACGTCACGTACACGCCGGGGTTGACTGCTGAGGGCAGGGCGTAGACGATGCCTCCCGCCGCCGCGATCACGCCACCGACGACGAGCGCCGTGAGTTTGTACGAGAAGACGTTCTTGCCGAGTGCGCGCACCGCGTCCTCGTCCTCACGGATGCCCTTCAGCACGCGGCCCCAGGGGCTCGACATGAGGCGCCACACCGTGACGGCAGCGAGGATGAGGGCGATGATGCCGAGGATGCGCACCCACCACCCGATCTCGTTGTACATGAACGGACCGAATCCGTACGTGCCCTCGGGGATCGGGTTGGAGGCGCGGAAGCTGCCGTGGTAGCCGCTGAGGCCGTCGGCGGAACCGGTGACCTCGTCGAAGGTCGTCGTCAGGAACAGCAGTCGCAGCACCTCGGCCGCGGCGATCGTCACGATCGCCAGGTAGTCACCGCGCAACCTCAGCGTGGGGATGCCGAGGATGAGGGCGAACACCGCGGACGCGGCGAGACCCAAGAGCGCGGCGGCCCACCAGGGGAGGTTGAACGTCAGGATGCCGATCGCGTAGCCGTAGGCGCCGAGAGCCATGAAGCCCGCGATACCCATGTTCAGCAGGCCGGCGTACCCGAAGTGCACCGCGAGCCCGAGGGCCGCCAGCGCGTAGGCGAGTGTCGCCGGGCTGATGATCGACGAGGCGGAATTGTTGAGGATCTGAATCCAGTCCATTGTCGTTACCCGACCCTCTCACGGCGCCCGAGAATGCCCTGCGGGCGGAACAGCAGGATGATGATGAGCACCACGAGCGGTGCTGCGAACTTGAGGTCGGAGGGGATCCACAGGGTGGACACCTCGACGATGAGGCCGATCACGATCGAGCCGACGAGGGCGCCGAACGCGGTACCGAGACCACCGAGCGTCACGGCGGCGAACAGGAGGAGCAGGAACTCCGCTCCCATGTCCCACTTGATACCGGGGCGGTAGTAGGCGTACAGCACACCGGCGAGGCCTGCGAGTGCTCCCGCCATGATCCACACGATCCGGACCACGCGGTCGACGTCGATACCGGACGCTGCCGCGAGCGACGGGTTGTCGGAGATGGCGCGGGTCGCCTTGCCGATGCGGGTGAAGAGCAGCCAGCAGGCGAAGGCGACGATCACGAGGATCGAGATGCCGGTGCTCACCAAGTCGATGACGCTCAGCGAGACGGACCCGAACAGCGGGATGGGTCGCGCGTCGGCGCCGGGGAGCTGTGTCGTGCTGCCACCGATGAAGTACTGGAAGGTGTAGCGGGCCGCGAGGGAGAGGCCGATGCTCACGATCATGAGCTGCACGATTCCCGTTCGCCGTCGCCTCAGGGGCCGCCAGAGGCCGGCATCGAGCAGGAACCCGACGCCACCGCTCAGAACGATGGCGATGGGGATCGCGAGGTAGATGGGCAGGTGCAGGAAGTTGCTGAACACCAGCGTCATCACGGCGCCGAAGGTGACCATCTCGCCGTGCGCGAAGTTGGAGAGACCGGTCGTGCCGTAGACGAGGGAGAGGCCGACCGCTGCGAGGGCGAGCATGAGGCCGAACCGCAGGCCGTTGATCACGCGCTCGACGAACTGGTCGGCGAAGCTCGTGACGTTGCGGGTGCCCTCTCCGATGAAGAAGTTCACCGTGACGCGGCCGCCGGGTCCGACCTCGGCGTCCTTCACGTTGGGAGTGTCATCCGTCTCGTCGACCACGGCGATGCCCTCGGGCAGGCTGGTCTCGTCGAGGGTGACGGTGTACTTGGCATTGCGCTCAGGCACGCCCACTGCCCACTGGCCCTTGTCATCGGTCTTGACATCGGTGTCAATACCTTGGCCGGCCACGGTCAGCTCGACGCCCGCCAACGGGTTGCCGTCGAGTTGGACGTTGCCGCTGATGCGGTAGGGATACTCGTCGGTGTCAATCTCGTCGGCCGACGCCGCGCCGACACCGGCGAGGGTCGACAACGCGATCAGGGCCGCGAGGAATGCGACCACCAACGCGAATGCTCGTGGCATGCGGGTGGCGACCGCCGCTCCGGGACGCGTCACGGGACCTCCAATAATCGGGACGTTCCGCGCGGTTGCGGGCCCGTCCACAGGAAAACTACTAGTGCTGTGTTGCCTGCTTGTTTCGCGGGGTCCCACTGCTGTGCAGACAAGAATGACACGGAAATAGTTCAGCGCAACCAGCAGTTAAGATTGAGAACAGGACTCGTGCCGTCTCCTGCCTCCTTTTCCTCTCACACCAGGGACTCTCATGGATCAGCCTGACCCGTTCGGATTTATCGGCCTCACCTACGACGATGTCATGCTGCTCCCCGGGCACACCGACGTCATTCCGAGTGAAGCCGACACGTCCTCACGGTTGACCCGCCGAATTCGGGTTGCCTCTCCTCTTCTTTCCGCGGCCATGGACAGTGTCACCGAGTCGCGCATGGCGATCGCGATGGCCCGCAACGGCGGCATCGGCATCCTTCATCGCAACCTGTCTATCGAAGACCAGGCGTCGCACGTCGACAAGGTCAAGCGCAGTGAGTCGGGCATGATCACCAACCCGGTGACCACGACGCCGGATGCCACGGTGGCCGAGGTCGACGCGATCTGCGGCCAGTTCCGTGTCTCGGGCCTGCCGGTGGTCGAGGGTGACGGCCGTCTCGTCGGCATCATCACCAATCGGGACATGCGCTTCGTCTCGCCGTTCGAGAAGTCGACGACGCTCGTGCGCGACGTCATGACCTCGAAGGGGCTCATCACCGCGCCGGAGGGCATCGACCCCGATTCGGCGATCGCGATCTTCGCGCAGCACAAGATCGAGAAGCTGCCGCTTGTCGACGGCCAGGGCCGGCTCACCGGCCTCATCACGGTCAAGGACTTCGAGAAGACCGAGAAGTACCCGAACGCGACGAAGGACGACGAGGGGCGACTGCGCGTCGGTGCCGCGATCGGGTTCTTCGGTGACGCGTGGGACCGCGCGGGTGCCCTTCGTGACGCGGGCGTCGACGTCATCGTCGTCGACACCGCCAACGGCGACTCCGCCGGCGTGCTCGACATCATCCGCCGCCTCAAGGGCGACAGCGCGTTCAACTCCATCGACATCATCGGCGGCAACGTCGCGACCCGGTCCGGCGCGCAGGCGCTCGTCGACGCGGGCGCGGACGCGGTCAAGGTCGGCGTCGGCCCCGGCTCGATCTGCACCACCCGCGTCGTGGCCGGGGTCGGTGTTCCTCAGGTCACCGCCGTGTACGAGGCATCCCTCGCCGCTCGTGAGAGCAACATCCCCGTGATCGCCGACGGCGGCCTGCAGTACTCCGGCGACATCGCCAAGGCGCTCGTCGCGGGTGCCGAGACGGTCATGCTCGGCTCGCTGCTCGCGGGAACCGACGAGAGCCCCGGCGACCTCATCTTCGTCAACGGCAAGCAGTTCAAGAGCTACCGCGGTATGGGATCGCTCGGTGCTCTGCAGACCCGCGGCAAGAAGACGTCGTACTCGCGTGACCGCTACTTCCAGGCGGACGTCCCCTCGGACGAGCAGCTCATCGCCGAGGGCATCGAGGGCCAGGTTCCCTACCGCGGCCCGGTCGGCTCGGTCGTGTACCAGCTGCTCGGCGGCCTGCGCCAGTCCATGTTCTACACCGGCGCCCGCACCATCGACGAGCTGCGCATGAAGGGCAAGTTCGTACGAATCACGGCGGCGGGCCTCAAGGAGTCCCACCCCCACGACATCCAGATGGTGGTCGAGGCGCCGAACTACCGCGGGTAGCTGCTCGGCCGTTGCGGCCGTCCCTGAGCTGCGCGAGTGGCACGCGCCGGCTCGGCGACTCCCTCGTCCCGCCCTCCCCAAGGGTCGAACGCGAGCGTTTGTGTCCCGACTCCGGATACGTACAGCATCGCCCCTCTCCCGTCCGCGAGGCTGGTCCTGCTCGGGTCGAGACGGGACGGGACATGAAGCAGAACGGGTTACGCAGGCCGACCGGCGTCGGACCGGCGGGTGTCGGCGGGCGCCTGCGCGCACGCCTACTGGGGGAGCGGGGCGCGGCGACGGCCGAGTACGCGGTAGCGACGCTGGGAGCGGTGGGGTTCGCGGGGTTGCTCGTGGTGATCCTGCGGTCGGACGAGGTGCGGGGCATGCTGACCGACATCGTGCGGCAGGCGCTCTCGCTGCCGGGATGACGAGGGCGACCGAGCGCGGCAGCGTCACCGCCGAGTTCGCGGTCGCGCTCCCGGCGGTCGTACTCGTGCTCGCGTGTTGCATCGCGGGCGTCGGTGCCGCCGGCCAGCAAATGCGGTTGCAGGATGCTGCGGCTCTCGCCGCACGGACGCTCGCGCGCGGCGGCGATCCGGATGCCCTCGCCGAGCGTCTTGCGCCCGGCGCCAGGGTCTCCCGGTCAGCGGACGGCGACCTCACCTGCGTCACCCTCACCGCGCGGGCTGCGACGCTGCCGCTCACCGTCACAGCGAGATCGTGCGCGCTGGACGGCGGGCGGTGATGCTGGGACGGGATGCGGGGGAGCGGGGCGCCGGCACCGTCGTAACACTCGCGGTCGGGCTCGCGGTCGTGGCCCTGTTCCTGCTCGTGCTGCCGGTGCACGCCGCACTGTCGACGAGGCACTCGGTGGTGGCGGCAGCCGATGCTGCGGCACTCGCGGCGGCGGATACCGCGAGCGGGCTCGTACCCGGGCATCCATGCGGAAATGCCGACCGGGTGGCGACCGCGAACGGGGGCGAACTGGCCGCGTGCAAGGTCGACGGACTGGTCGTGACGGTGACGGTGAGCCGGCGGGTCCTGGGGCTCCTGCTCGCGGAGAGCGCAACTGCCGGTCCGGCGGGTTCGGGCATCGATTAGGCATCGGCGCGGTTCAGGTGTGTATGGTGTCGCTGACGGAGGTCAACCAGCTTCCGTTCCTTTACTTAGGAGTGTTGTGCCCGTGAAGCTCGTCATCGTCGAGTCGCCCACCAAGGCCAAGACGATCTCCCAGTACCTGGGCGAGGGCTACGACGTCCAGTCGTCCGTCGGCCACATCCGGGACCTCATCGAGCCGAAGAACCTGCCTGCCGAGCTCAAAAAGGGCTCGCTCGGCAAGTTCTCCGTCGACGTCGAGAACGGCTTCGAGCCGTACTACGTCGTGTCCGACGCGAAGAAGAAGACGGTCGCCGACCTGAAGCGGGCGCTCAAGGGCGCCGACGAACTCTTCCTCGCGACTGATGAGGACCGCGAGGGCGAGGCCATCGCGTGGCACCTGCTGCAGGAGCTCAAGCCCAAGGTCCCCGTCAAGCGGATGGTGTTCCACGAGATCACCAAGGACGCGATCCAGCACGCCATCGAGAACCCGCGCGAGCTCGACACTGCACTCGTCGACGCACAGGAGACCCGCCGCATCCTCGACCGGCTCTACGGCTACGAGGTGTCGCCGGTGCTGTGGCGCAAGGTCGGTCCGGGCCTCTCGGCCGGCCGCGTGCAGTCCGCCGCAACCAGGCTGGTCGTCGATCGGGAGCGCGAGCGCCTCGCCTTCGTCACCGCGAGCTACTGGGACCTCATCGCCCAGTTCACACCCCAGTCTGACAAGCAGGACTTCGAGTCCCGTCTCGTGCGCCTCGATGGCAAGCGCATCGCCGCCGGCCGCGACTTCGACGACCGTGGAAACCTCAAGGGCGACGCCGTCGTCGTGGATGAGGCCGCCGCGGAGACCCTCGCCACTGCGCTGCGCGACCCGGGCGTGCCGATCACGGTCACGAGCGTCGAGTCGAAGCCATACACGAGGCGCCCCGCAGCCCCTTTCACCACGTCCACGCTGCAGCAGGAGGCCGGCCGCAAGCTCCGCTTCTCCGCCCGCCAGACCATGAGCGTCGCGCAGTCGCTCTACGAGAACGGCTACATCACCTACATGCGAACCGACTCGTCGTCGCTCTCGCAGCAGGCGATCGACGCGGCCCGCGCCCAGGCGCGCAAGCTGTACGGACCGGAGACCGTTCCCGAGTCCCCCCGGGTCTACGCCGGCAAGAGCAAGAACGCGCAGGAGGCGCACGAGGCGATCCGTCCCTCGGGCGACACCTTCCGCACGCCGAGCGAGCTGCAGTCGGTGCTGCGGGGCAACGACTGGAAGCTCTACGACCTGATCTGGAAGCGCACCGTCGCCTCTCAGATGGCGGACGCCAAGGGTTCGACCGCATCGATCACCATCGGCGCGGGGCCGACCGCCACCGGGTCCATCGCCGAGTTCGTCGCCACCGGAACGATCATCACGTTCCGCGGCTTCATGCACGCCTACGAGGAGTCGCAGGACGAGGAGCGCAACGGGACCGCCGAGGCCAAGGAGGCCAAGCTCCCGCCGCTGACCGAGGGCCAGAAGCTCACGCTCGTCGACGTTGAGGCCAAGGGCCACGAGACGTCGGCACCCCCGCGCTACACGGAGGCGAGCCTCGTGAAGACGCTCGAGGAGCTCGGTATCGGGCGCCCGTCCACGTACGCCTCGATCATCTCGACGATCATCGACCGCGGCTACGTCACCCCGCGCGGTCAGGCCCTCGTGCCCAACTGGATCGCGTTCTCCGTAGTTCGCCTGCTCGAGGAGTACTTCAACGACCTGGTGCAGTACGACTTCACCGCCGGCATGGAGGACGACCTCGACCGCATCGCCGGGGGAGAGGCCGACCGCGTCGAGTGGCTGACCGGCTTCTACTTCGGCAGCGCCAAGCACCGCGGACTCCGTACCGTCATCGACAACCTCGGCGAGATCGATGCGCGCGAGATCAACTCGATCCGCATCGCCGACGACGTCACGCTCCGCATCGGCAAGTACGGCCCCTACCTCGAGGCCCCGGGCGACGACCCCGAGACTCCCCGCCGCGTCAACATCCCGCAGGACCTCGCTCCCGACGAGCTCACAGCTGCCAAGGCCCGCGAGCTCATCGCGGCCCCGGTAGTAGGCGACCGCGTCATCGGGCTCAACCCGGAGAACGGCAAGGAGGTCGTCGCGAAGGACGGTCGCTTCGGCCCCTACGTGACCGAGCTCGAGCCGGAGCCCGAGCCGGTGGAGCCCGAGTACGTGCTCGATAAGAAGACCGGCGAGCTCAAGGAGAAGAAGCCGAAGAAGGTGGTGGCCGCCAAGCCCCGTACCGCGTCGATCTTCAAGTCCATGGACCTCGCGACGATCGATCTCGAGACTGCGCTCGCCCTGCTCAACCTGCCGCGCATCGTCGGCGTCGACCCCGAGCTCGGCACAGAGATCACCGCGCAGAACGGCCGCTTCGGCGCCTACCTCAAGCGCGGCACCGACACCCGGTCGCTCGTGAGCGAGGACCAGATCTTCGACATCGACCTGGCCGGAGCGCTCGAGCTCTACTCGCAGCCCAAGTACGGCGGCCGCGCCCAGTCGAGCGCCCTCGCCGAGTTCGCCGAAGACCCGGTGAGCGGCAAGGCGATCAAGATCAAGGATGGCCGGTTCGGTGCGTACGTGACCGACGGCACCACGAACGCGACGATCCCGCGCGGAGAGCAGATCGAGGACATCGACTACGATCGCGCCGTGCAGCTCCTCGCCGACAAGCGTGCCAAGGGACCGGCCAAGCCCAAGGCCAAGGCACCGGCGAAGAAGGCTCCCGCGAAGAAGGCACCGGCGAAGAAGGCTCCCGCGAAGAAGGCTCCGACCGCCTGATGGCCGGCCTGTTCATCACCCTCGAAGGTGGCGACGGCTCCGGCAAGTCGACGCAGTCGGCGCGGCTCACGGGCTGGCTCACGGGGGTGGGTCGCACGGTCGTCGTGACCCGGGAGCCCGGAGGTACCTCGCTGGGGCTCGAGCTGCGCGACATCGTGCTGCACCGGCGCGGGGAGATCGCGCCCCGCGCGGAGGCGCTCCTCTATGCGGCAGATCGCGCCCACCACATCGCCACTGTGGTGCGCCCGGCGCTCGAGCGCGGTGAGATCGTCGTTCAGGACCGCTACATCGACTCCTCGGTCGCCTACCAGGGCGCCGGACGCGTGCTCGACGGCACCGAAGTGCGCGACATCTCGCTGTGGGCCACCGAGGGGCTGTTGCCCGACCTGACCGTCCTGCTCGACCTGCCCGAGTCCGACGGCCGCGAGCGCATGGCGACGCGCACCAAGTACGACCGACTCGAGGCGGAGGCCGGAGAGTTCCACGCGCGGGTCCGCGCCGGGTACCTCGCGCTCGCCGAGGCGGAGCCCGATCGGTTCCTGGTGCTCGACGCGCGCGACTCCATCGACACCATCGCCGACGCGATCAGGGAACGCGTCAGCACCCTGCTTTAGGCTGAGCGCATGGCTGCCTTCTGGGACGAACTGACCGGGCAGGCCGACGCCATCGCGATCGTCGAGGCTGCGGCATCCGCCTCGGCCGTCGGCGGCAGCGACAACTCTTCGATGACGCACTCGTGGCTCATCACCGGCCCCCCCGGGTCCGGGCGCTCCAACCTCGCCTACGCGTTCGCGACGGCGCTGCTGAGCCCGGGCGATCCCGAGGGCGACGCCGCGGCCGCCCGACAGGTGGCCGCCCGCACGCACCCCGACCTCGGCGTACTCGCGACGGAGCGCGTGATCATCCCCATCGAGGACGTGCGCCAGCTCGTCGCCACCAGCCAGTTCTCGCCCTCCGTGGGCCGCTACCGCGTGATGGTCATCGAAGACGCCGACCGGATGGCGGAGCGCACCTCCAACGTGCTGCTGAAGGCCCTCGAGGAGCCGCCGCCGCGCACGGTGTGGATCCTGTGCGCGCCGAGCGAGGCCGACCTCATCCCCACCATCCGCTCGAGGGTGCGCACGGTGCGACTGCGGGTGCCCGACGTCGCCGAGGTCGCCGCGCTGCTCGAGCGCCGCGACGGGGTCGATTCCGCGATCGCCACCCGCGCAGCTCGTGAGGCGCAGTCGCACATCGGCATGGCGCATCGGCTCGCCACCAACGCCGAGGCGCGGGAGCGGCGCGAGCGCACGCTCGACATCGCGCTGGGCATCCGTACCGTGTCGGCCGCCGTGCTCGCCGCCGCCTCGCTGCACGACCTCGCGAAGGCCGACGCGGAGGCGATCACTCAGGAGAAGGACGCGGAGGAGCGCGATGCCGCGATGCGCTCCCTCGGCATCGAGCCCGGGGGAACGATCCCTCCCGCCCTGCGCAGCCAGCTCAAAGCCCTCGACGATGACCAGAAGCGCCGCGCCACCCGCAGCCTCCGCGACGGGATCGACCGCATCATGGTCGACCTGCTCTCGCTCTACCGCGACATCCTGCTGCTGCAGCTCGGGGTGCCGGGCGAGCCGATCAACGTGCGGATCCTGGATCGGCTCGAGTCGGCCGCTTCGGGGTGCACGCCCGTCGAGACGCTCGCGACGATGGACGCCATCGCGACCGCGCGCGAGCGGATCGAGAGCAACGTGAGCCCGGTGCTCGCGCTCGAGGCGATGCTCGTCACCGCGATCCGCCACGGGAGATCGTCGTGAGGCGCCGCCTGCTCGTTCCGCTCGCCCTTGCGGTCGCCGTCCTGCTCCCCCTGAGCGGGTGCGTGTCGTGGTTCCTGCCGCCCACCGCCAGTTCCACCTCGACCCCCACCGGCGAGCAGGTGGATGCCGGCCTCCAGCCCTACTACTCGCAGGTGCTCGGCTGGAAGAACTGCGAGACCGGCGGTATGCAGTGCGCCACCGCGAAGGCACCGCTCGACTGGGCCGACCCGGGAGCGGGTGACATCGAGCTCGCTCTGATCCGGCACCCGGCCACGGGCACGCGCCTCGGCTCGCTCCTCGTCAACCCCGGTGGCCCGGGCGGCTCCGGCTTCGACTTCGTCAAAGACAGCGTCGACTACGCCACGGATGCCCGGCTCCAGTCGAGCTACGACATCGTCGGTTTCGACCCCCGCGGAGTGAACCGCTCCACCCCCGTCACGTGCTACGAGAACCCGTCGGAGCTCGACTCCTACCTCTACGACATCTACCCGGGGATGCCCGGAAGTGACGAGTGGCTTGCTGCGGCCGACCAAACGATGACAGCTTTCGGTGAGCGCTGTCTGGAGCTCACCGGGCCGCTGCTCGCCACCGTCGACACCCCGAGTGCCGCCCGCGACCTCGACATGCTGCGCGCGGCCCTCGGCGACGAGACGCTCAACTACCTCGGCTACTCCTACGGCACGCTGCTCGGCCAGGTCTACGCCGATCTGTTCCCGGGCAGGACGGGCCGCCTCGTCCTCGACGGCGCGGTCGACCCTGCTGCGAGCGACTTCGACGGCACGGCCACGCAGGCCAAGGGCTTCGAGAGCGCGCTGCGCGCCTTCCTCGAGGACTGCCCCGACGCCGACGACTGCCCGTTCTCCGGCACGCCCGAGGAGTCCGCCCTCGAGATCCGTGCGCTGCTCGACAGTCTCGATGCGAGCCCGCTCACCAATCAGGACGACGGGCGGCAACTCGGCAGTGCGGCGATGTTCACCGCGATCATCCTGCCGCTCTACAACGCCGACAACTGGATGTACCTGCGACAGCTCTTCACGTCGGTGATGCAGGGTGACGCGAGCTACGCGTTCCAGCTGGCGGACAGCTACAACGGCCGCAACCCCGACGGCACCTACGCCGACAACCAGACCGAGGCGTTCATCGCGATCAACTGCCTCGACGCCCACGGCGACGGCAATGTCGACGAGATGCGCGCCGAGGCGGCCGAGCTCAAGCAGATCGCGCCCGTGTTCGGTCCCCAGATGTCGTGGGGCGGCACCGGATGCCCGAACTGGCCCGTTCCGGCGACTCGCGAACGGGCGCCGATCGTGGCGGCCGGTTCGGCCCCCATCCTGGTGGTCGGCACGACCAACGACCCCGCGACCCCGTACTCGTGGGCCCAGGCCGTCGCATCGACGCTCGAGAACGGGCACCTCATCACCTACACGGGCGAGGGCCACACCGCGTACAACAAGTCGAACTCGTGCGTGAACGACGCCGTGGACGACTTCCTCATCGACGGGACCGTGCCGGCCGCAGACCCGCAGTGCTGACAGCCGCCCGCTAGGCTCGGCACGTGACCACGGCAAAGACACTGTTCTCGCGCACCCCGCTGGTGGCCGGCGCGACCGCGCTCGTGCTGCTGATGAGCGGATGCTTCTTCGGCGGCCCCGCTCCTGAGCCCTCGAGCACGGCCGAGTCCGACCTCGCCGCGGAGCTGCTGCCGTACTACACGCAGAAGATCACCTGGACCGACTGCGACAACGGCGCTGAGTGCGCCGAGGTCATCGCCCCGATGGATTGGGCGAACCCGTCCGCGGAGACGGACATCACCCTCGCGCTCGCGCGCCACACCGCGACCGGCACCAAGCTCGGGTCGTTGTTCGTGAACCCGGGTGGTCCCGGCGCGTCCGGCTTCGACCTCGTGCACGACGACGTCGACTTCGCGGTCGACTCCACCCTGCGGGACAGCTTCGACGTCATCGGCTGGGACCCCCGCGGTGTCGGCCGCTCCACGCCCGTCACTTGCTACGACGCCGCCCAGCTCGACCAGTTCATCTACGGGCTGCCGGTGAACCCGATCGGCAGCGACGGCTGGCTCGACGAGGTCACGCAGACCGCCAAGGACTTCGGGCAGGCGTGCCTGGACAACACCGGTCCGGTGCTGCAGTTCATCGACACCCAGAGCACGGTGCACGACCTCGATATGCTGCGCGCGGTGGTGGGCGATGAGAAGCTCAACTACCTCGGCTACTCCTACGGCAGCGACATCGGCTCGTACTACATCGAGAACTTCCCGGAGAAGGTCGGCCGCATCGTGCTCGACGGCGCGACCGACTCGTCCGTCTCGGTGTTCGAGGTCGGACTCGTCCAGACCGCGGGCTTCCAGCTGGCGCTGGAGAACTACCTCACCGCCTGCCCCGACATGTTCGACGACTGCCCGTTCCTCGACGGCAAGGATGCGGCTCTCGCCACCATCCGCGGACTGTACGACCGCTACGACGCGAACCCGGTCGCTGCCCCCGACGGCAGGATGATGGACGCCGGGGTTCTCGACACCGCGATGAGCATGGCGCTCTACTCGCAGGACTCGTGGGCCTTCCTCAACGACCTCTTCTCGGAGGCGGAGCAGGGCATCACCGACACCGCGTTCTTCCTGGCCGACTACTACTACGGCCGCGACACCGACGGAACCTACGCCGACAACTCGCTCGAGGCGTTCCTCGCGATCTACTGCGTCGACTACCCGGTCGAGACCGACCCCGCCGTGCTCGCGGACCAGGAGGTGCAGCTTCAGGCTGCCTCGCCGACCACGTACCGCAACTTCCCGCCCACGGGCGACCTCACGTGCGCCAACTGGCCCTACAAGTACACGGGACCCGAACTCACCGAGCTCACCGGCAAGGGCGCGCCCGACGTGCTCATCGTGTCGACTACCGGCGACCCCGCGACGCCCTACCAGTGGGGCGTGGCGCTGTCCGAGCAGCTGGAGAGCGCGCACCTCATCACGTACAACGGTGAGGGCCACACCGCGTACAACAAGTCGAACTCGTGCGTGGACGACGCCGTGGACGCGTACTTCACCAAGGGCACTGTCCCGACGTCCGACCCTAACTGCTGAGGTCGCGTCCGGTGCGAGAGTTGATTCCGTGACTGTCAGCGAGACCGCGGAACCCGGCCTGCGCGAGCGCAAGCGCCTCGCGACCCGTCGGGCCATCCAGATGGCGGTCATCCGGCTGGTGGGGGAGCGCGGTCTCGACGGCGTCACGGTCGACGAGATCAGCCGGGCCGCCGACGTCTCGCCGCGCACCTTCTTCAACTACTTCGCGTCGAAGGAGGAGGCGATGCTCGGGGATGCCCCCGACCTCCCCTCCGCGGAGGCCATCGACGTCTTCGTCTCAGCTCGTGGCAACATCCTCGACGATCTCGCCGTGCTCCTGACGGCGGTCGGCGAGAAGTCGATGAACGACGTGGAGATGCTCCGGATGCGCCATCAGCTGGTGAAGCAGTACCCGCAGCTGTTCGCCATGCGCATGGCAACGATGCGCGCCTTCGAGGAGAGTCTGGGCGAGATCGTGGCCCAGCGCCTCGCCAACGACGACCCCGAACTGGCGAGCGACGGGCATGCCCTCGCCGCCCGCTCCCGTCTCGTCACTCTCGTGGCGTTCGCGGCGATGCGGCACGCCTGGACGTCGTGGGCGAGCGGGGATTCCGTCTCGCGACTGCCCGAACGGCTTCGCGAATCCTTCGCCGAACTCAAGCTGCTGTTTGCGTCGGAACCGGCCTGAACATCGGCTAAGCTTTCATGCTGTGCCTAGGGGAAACCCTGGCCCGCCGCCCTAGCTCAGTCGGTAGAGCATCTCACTCGTAATGAGAAGGTCAAGAGTTCGATTCTCTTGGGCGGCTCCCAGAACTCGATCTGCGTCTCTTCATCATGGCGAAAGTCAATAGATTGAAGATTAATCAAGACCGCCTATTCCGTCCTCCATACTGAGGACAAGGCCGCGAGAACGTGGCCCCAGTTGCGGGGTGAAACCCGTGGTTTTGTACCCCATCGACGTTGCCGAGTACCCAGGGCGGGCTTAGCGTAAGTGGCGTAACAGACATTGGGACGACAGTTCCGTGCACCGGGGGTACTTCATGAAGCGCATCGTGTTTCTTGCGACGCTGTTTGCCGCCGTGCTGGTTGTCGTCCTTCCCTTCGTGGGTGGGGGCGGGCCGGGACTCACGTCGCCGGCCGTAGCCGATTCGGGTTCGGCTACTCCGCTCCTCGCCTCGATGACCGAACCGGTCACCGCGCCGGTGGTCGAAGCGCCTCGGGTGGCGCTTGCGACCACCGTGCGCGTGACCGATGAGTACGCGGCGGCTCAGGCCGCTGCCGAAGCGGCCGCGCTCACGCAGGACTGGGAGCACGTCGCCCAGAAGCCCGTACCCAAGCCCGTCCCCGTGGTGGTGGCCTCCGACGGCTCCTTCAGCGCCGACGACCGCCGCTCGCAGCTCGCAGCTCAAGGACTCGGCTGCGCCGGCGAGCCCGGTGGCGGTGTCGGCGGCGCGCCGAGCGCCGCGTCTGCCCAGGGTGTGGCGGGAACGACCTCGGACGACCTCGCGTCGTTCGCGTACGCCTACAACGCGATCCGGATCGACAACTGCCTCGACCCGATCCCGTACGCCAACTTCTACTACGACTCCTGCATGGAGGCCCGCCTGTTCTGGATGGCGGAGTCGCCGAGCCCCGACCCGGCGGACGCGTGGGGCCACATGGGCTCCACCCGCATCGACGGCGTGCCGAGCACGGGCTGCGATGGCAACTTGGCGGGCGGTTCGGGCAATTCCGGGGCCACGGTCGCGGGCAAGTGGTGGAGCTCACTATCGCACCGGGCATCCCTCTACCGCCCCGGCGACAGCGTCGGCGGCGCCTGCATCGCCTTCGCGATGACCCATGGCGGCATCGACGAGCCGTACGACTTCACCCGTTCCGCAGCACGCTGGGTGAACTGCTGACCCACCCGGGTACTATTGCCCGGTGACGGATTCGCAGGACCAGCCGACCGAGGCGATCAGCCGCCGAGCGGCCCGCGAAACCCCGCCCTCGGACGGCGCCCAGAGCCCCGTCGCCGGCATCCGCGCTGCCATTGCGAAGCACCCCGCGGTCTGGTTGTTCTCCGCGCTCGGCGTCGTGTTCCTGCTCCTTGCGACGGGTGCTCTCTTCGCCGGAATCGCCTCCGGCTCTGGTCGGGCCGCAACCGTGCCCCTCGCGAGCGAGAGCGCGGCACCGCCCCGCACCCAGCCCAGCGCGGTGCCGGCGTCCACGCACCTGCGCACCTGCTCGATCGCGAGCGCAGCGGCGCTGCCCGACCTCGGCACGCTCGCGGCGTCCGTGGTGAACGCGAACACGGGCGAGGTGCTGTTCGATCGCGCGGGAACCACGCCGGCGCCGACCGGCAGCGTGCTCAAGCTTCTGACCGCGGCGGCCGCGATCAAGGTCCTCGGCGCCAACGCCCAGTTCACCACCCGGGTCGTCGACGGCTCGTCCGAGGGCTCGATCGTGCTGGTGGGCGGGGGAGACCCGACCCTGGCTACGACGTCGGACAGCTTCTACGAGGGTGCGCCCCTCATCTCCGATCTGGCTGAGACGGCCGTCGCGGCCTACACGGCGAAGCACCCCGGCAAGCCCATCACCCAGATCGTCCTCGACTCCACCCTCTGGAACCCGACCGACAACTGGGACCCGTCGTGGCCCGACTCCGAGCGCGCGGAGGGCTACCTCGCCTACGTCACCGCGCTGCAGGTGGACGGCGACCGCGCAGACCCCACCCAGAGTGAGAGTCCGCGTGGCGACGACCCCATCGGTCGCGCTGGCCAGGCCTTCGCCGACGCCGCGGGGCTCGACGACGTCTCGTTCTCCCGCGGTACGGCGATCGGTACGACGGTGCTCGCCGAGGTAAAGTCGCAGCCCCTCAGCACGCTGATCGGCCAGATGCTGCTCACGAGCGACAACACCCTGGCCGAGTCGATCGCCCGGTTGACCTCGAAGGGCGCGGGAATGGACGGGAGCTCCGGGTCGGTAGGCCAAATCGTCCCGCTGACGATGAAGGAGCTCGGTCTCGACACGACCGGCCTCGTCATCCGCGACGGCTCGGGCGAGAGCGCCGACAACGCGGTGGCGCCCGTGTTCGTCTCACGCCTCCTCATCAAGATCCGTGCCAACGAGGCGGACCTCGGTCAGATCTACTCGGGGATGCCCGTGGGCGGCCAGACGGGCGACCTCGACGATCGCTTCACAGGGGCGAACGAGGTGGCCGCGGGCAAGGTCGTGGCCAAGCCCGGCTGGATCGATAACGAGCGCTCCCTCGCCGGCATCATCAACTCGGCGGACGGCACTCCGCTCGCTTTCGCGTTCTACGGTCTGGGCGAGGCGATCTCGTTCGACACTCGCGAGGCGCTCGACACTCTCACCACCGCCGCGTACACCTGCGGCGACAACCTGTCCAACAACTGAGCGGGAGGCGCTCGTGACGTCAGCACTGTTCATCATCGACGTGCAGAACGATTTCACCGAGGGCGGCGCTCTGGGTGTCGACGGCGGGGACGCCGTGGCTCGCAGGATCGCGGGTCTGCTGTCCGCGCATCCCGATCGATACGACTACGTGTTCGCCTCGCGCGACTGGCACGACGGCCACAACGACAACGGCGGGCACTTCGCGGCGGACCAGCCCGACTTCGTGGACTCGTGGCCCGTGCACTGCGTTGCCGGGACACCGGGAGCCGAGTACCACCCCGATCTCGACCCTTCGCTGTTCGACGTGCACGTGCGGAAGGGGCAGGGCAAGCCCGCGTACTCGATCTTCGAGGGTGTGACGGACGGCGGCGAGACCGTGCCCGAGGCTCTCGACCGCCTCGGGGTGACGGAGGTCGACGTCGCCGGAATCGCCACGGACTACTGTGTGCTGGCATCGGCTCTCGACGCGCTCGAGTCGGGGCGCACGGTCCGTGTGCTCACGGACCTGGTCGCCGGCGTCGCGGAGGAGTCGAGCGCCGCGGCCCTCGAGCGCCTCGACGCCGCCGGCGCGAAGATCGTATGACCTCCGAGCCGCTCGGCGGGCCCGTCGAGGTGGCGCCCGAGCGCACCCGCGGGCAGGTGCGGCGGCTCGTCCTCTCGTTGCTCGGGATCGGCCTCCTCCTGGGCCTCATCTTCGGGGTCGGCAGCTGGATCGTCGGCACGTGGGCCCAGACCGAGCAAGGGCTGTGCCGTGTGACGTGGGCGCCGTGCAGCGAGCTGTCTCTCGGGAGTGTGCGGTCGCTCTCCGGCGTCGACCTCCCGCCGGGGTCCGAGGTGGCCTCGGGCTACGCGCAGGAGCTCGGCACTCTGCACGAGTTCCGCGCGGTCGTCGTGCTTCCCGTCGACGGGGTTGTTGCGCTGTCGAGCGCCTACGACGAGCTCGACTCCCTCACGGACATCCCGTCGTCCGCACGCGAACTCGACGATCCCACCTTCTGGACCCGGCCGGTGCGGGGTGAGGGCCACGATCTCGCGGTTCTCGGCACCCGCTCGGATGGCCGCACCGTGATCGTGTTCGACGAGCGAGAGGTGCCCGTCACCCCGTGATCGTGCCCGTCACCGACCTCGCAGACCCCCGCCTCGCCGACTACTCGCACCAGACCGATGTCGCCCTCAAGAAGGCCAGGGGTACCGAGCACGGCCTGTACCTCGCCGAGTCGGCGCTCGTGCTGGAGCGGGCGCTGCGGGCGGGTCACCGTCCCCGCTCAGTGCTCGCGCTCGGCGGCACCGCCGAGGAGGCGGCCGCGCTCGTGGGCGATGACGTGCCCGTGTTCTCCGGTCCCGGCGAGCTGCTCGCCGAGCTCACCGGGTACGAATTGCACCGCGGGCTGATCGGGTCGATGCACAGGCCGCCGCTGCCGAGCGTGAGTGCCCTCATCCGGGATGCCCGTCGCATCGTCATCCTCGAGAACGTCGCCGACCCGACCAACGTGGGCGCGATCTTCCGGTCCGTTGCTGCGATCGGTGCGGACGCCGTTCTCGTGACCCCGCGGTGCTCCGACCCGTTCTACCGCCGCGCGATCCGGGTGTCGATGGGTACAGTGCTTCAGGTGCCCTGGACGCGCATGGGCGAGTGGGATGCCGCGGCCGACGACCTGGCGGGCTTCCACCTGGCAGCCCTCGCCCTGTCGGACGACGCCGTGTCGCTGCGGGAGTTCGCCGCGCGGGCGCCGGAGCGAGTCGCCTTGGTGCTGGGTGCCGAGGGCGACGGCCTCACGCCCGAGGCGATCGCCGCCGCCGACACTATCGTGACGATCCCGATGGCGCACGGCATCGACTCGCTCAACGTGGCCGCGACGGCGGCCGTGGCGATGTACGCCCTCGCGCCCTAGACCAGAAGCTGGTGCTTCGCGAGGTTCTTGTAGAGCGGCGTGCTCTTCACGAGCTCGGAGTGCGTGCCGACACCGACCACGCGGCCGTGGTCGAGCACCACGATCTGGTCGGAGTCCACGACGGTCGACAGCCGGTGCGCGATCACGATGAGCGTGCGGTTCTCGGCGACGGCGTCGATGGCCTCGCGCAGCATCTGCTCGTTGAGCCCGTCGAGCGATGAGGTCGATTCGTCGAGCAGCAGGATGGGCGGTGCCGCGAGGAGGGTACGCGCGATCGCGAGCCGCTGGCGCTCGCCGCCGGAGAGCATGACGCCGTCCTCGCCGACTGCCGCGTCCAGTCCCTCGGCGTTGCGCTCGAGCACCTCCGTGAGATTGACGGCCGCGAGCACCGCGATGCACTGCTCGTCCGTGGCGTCCGGCGCGCTGAGGAGCAGGTTCTGGCGGATCGAGCCGGCCAGCACAGGAGCGTCCTGCTCCACGTAGCCGATCTGCGACCGGAGGTCGACGCGGTCCAGCCCGCGGATGTCGATGCCCCCGAGTCGCACGACGCCCGCTGTCGGGTCGTAGAACCGCTCGATGAGGGCGAGGATGGTGCTCTTGCCGGCGCCGGACGGGCCGACGAGCGCCGTGCGCTTGCCGCGCTCGGCGCTGAACGAGACGCCGCGGAGCACCGTGAGGTCGTGCTCGGGGTTCTTGCCCTCGATGGTGGCGATGTCCTTCGACAGCACGGTCACGACGGCGTTCTCCGGGTACGTGAACTCCACGTCCTCGAAGCTGATGGCGGCGTCGGTCTCGATGGCGGGCACGGGCACGATGTCCGCGTCGGACTCCGTCTCGCTCTTGAGGCCGATGATCTCCTGGATGCGGCCAAGCGCGCCGAGCGCCTGGTTCACTGAGTTCAGTGCGCCGAAGGCCTGGCCGAGCGGCATGATCATCATGAACAGGAAGAGGATGAACGAGACGAGGCTCGCGATCGTGATCGCGCCGCTTGCCACCCTGAAACCGCCGACGCCGAGCACGACGAGCAGGGATACCTGCAGCGCGATGCCCGCGATCGGAACGACGAGGGCCGAGATCTTCGCAACGGCGATGCCCTGCGTCCAGGCGCCCTCGGCATCCTTCTCGACGACCGCGATCTCCCGCTCGGTGGCGTTGGATGCCCGTACCGTGCGGATCGCGCTGAGGGAGCGCTCCACGGCGGCGGCCAGGTCGCCGACCTTCTCCTGCTGCTTGCGGCTGGCGACCCTGATGCGGCCGGAGAGGGTGACGACCGTGACGACGGAGACCGCGATGACGGCGACCGTGAGGCCGAGCAGCACCGGGTCGATGATGAGCATGGCGATGAGGGCGCCCAGGAAGATGAGGGCGCCGCCGATCGCGTCGACGAGGCCCTGGGTGATCACGGCGTAGAGCAGCGTCGTG
>Ga0247760_1001103_pt1 | contig 26791 bp, 12 predicted proteins | sample UWRJL171409R4_FD_179936 | JGI IMG/M metagenome (GOLD analysis project Ga0247760, IMG submission 179936) | Plant litter microbial communities from Arlington Agricultural Research Station in Wisconsin, United States - UWRJ-L171-409R-4 | ecosystem: Environmental > Terrestrial > Plant litter >... | reverse complement strand
TGCACTCCGTGCACTGGCCACCCTCACGGCTATAATAACACGGCTTCCACTCTCGAAGATAGAAAAAATAAAATCACCTTCAACACACACTGCTTTCCAATGTCTTGACCCCTTTTGCTTTTCAACACTTATCCTTTAAGAGTAGCCTCTATCGTGCATAAAAGCGCTATAGCACATTACAGTAGTAATAACTACTAAGCCCCTTAGACTTATAAGCCCTATATTATATAATTACCCCTTTTACCTCCTTATACCCCTTTACTACTTTACTCCATAATAAACCACGTAATTTACCATTCCCTATATAGCATATCCCTTACCTAAATAGGTATATTTAATATAATAACCTTTGCCGGATAATATATAAGATATACTGTTAGTTATAAAACTTTAAACATTATATAAACTTATCTACTTACTAGCCTACCTTTTAGAGACATGCCGTTTTGGCTTATACGATAAACCTAACATTATAAATTAACTTATTAACTTTTACCTTTTCGTTTACCTTTACTTATCGTACTATTTATTACTTTATACAGCAGAGATTATAACTTTATTTACCATCTTCACATTTTATCTAGTTTATTTAACTATCTATCACTTAAGATAGAATTGTATATTAACATAACACTATATTTAACATATACTTTATAATATCCTCTTTCCTTACAGTAAGCTAGGTATACGTTATATAGTAAGTAGTAAGAATAATAACAGAGCGATAAAAATGATTATCTTACCTAACACACCTACTTTCCTATATAAAATCTCGTAATAATTAGGGCTAGTTAAGATGTAAAACTAATTATACGTTAGGGATATTAATCTTAATATTAAATATATTAGTTACTATAATAATACCGCCTTACTTAACCTATTACCATATAATATTACTTCACTTAGCTAGTAAACCAACATTACTATAATATACTAGGTATTAAAGTAATTAAGTAATATAATTAGCATAATCCTTCCTTTAGCAGTACATAATAACCTGTAAAGGCAGTTTTGTAATAAGCTTATATAACTGTATAACTTAGGTAACTAATAATACTACTTTAACGTCCTCCTTTATTAGTAAGTGAATAGTTTTAACGTTATACATTATGTTTAGCCGTATAGTAACCCCTTATATAACATATGCCCTCCTAACTTATAAGCCCAGTATAATCTAAAACTTAACCTTATTTTAAGGGGGTATAATCGCCGTGAGAAATACTAATTAAACACTAATAAAAAGAAGCGTAAATCTAATTATATAAAACGCTTACTAGAAGTTATATAAAGAGTCCAGTATCATATAACACTTATTTAAAACAATCTGGTTAAGTTAGTATTATACGTTCACTTAATAAAAAAACACTTAAAAACTCTTTATAATAAATAACTTAAGAGTAATTTAAACCTCCTTAACAGACTAAATCTTATAATATATACTTATTATACAGCACTAATTATACATATTGTCTTATAATACTAAGAATAGTACGATTATAATAGTAATTCCGTCTCCCGTTATATATAATAGAAGTAAAAAGGTAATACTCTTACTACCTTTAGTACTTATAATTTAAAGAATAGGTGTAAAGCCTTATATAACAGCTTTTAACGTAAGCTGTTAATTACCCTGGAACTTAATAGTAAGATCTTATAATAGTTAGCGAAGATAGTTAAGTAAATTAACTTATTAAAGGCGATCTAGTCGCCATTACTGTACAGTGTACCGCTTAACCTTAAAAAGTTCTTCTTTAAGTTTATAATTAAAACGCTTGTCTAATAGCTTAAATTTAAGAAAACGATACTATATTAAACTAATCTTCTAAAACTACTCTTACTGTATAATAAGCTTAATATTACTTATAAAGATCTCCTGTCTGTATACAGTATTAATAATATAAGTGAAATAGCTGGCTTAAAGGTTAAAAATATTATTAGGGATTTAGTCTTCGTCTTTAATATCCTTATCTTTATACGATATTATATTATCAGCTTTCTTAACCTCCTTATAAAGATACCGTCGTCTGATAGTAATAGTAATATAGCATTAAATATTAATAGTAAGCGGTGTACTTATATACTGTATAGTAAGTGTTTAAAGTAAACGGCGCATCTTATTTAAGCTTTATAATAGAGTATAACTATTATTATCGTCTTTTATATTTAACAGCCGTATAAGGTAAGATTCCCATAAAAATAAACTAAGTCGTCCACCTATACCCTGCTTAAGTTAGAGTTATTAGTTAAATAGTAATATAATAACTAAATATTATATAAGTAAGTCTCTTACTTTATAAGGAAGATATTAATATATAACTTTTACTTAACCACTTAATATATAACTTTTATAATATTAGAAGAGAATGTAAATTATCTTATATTAGATAAAGATGTTTTAAAGGCTATTATATAGTGTGTTAATATATTAGAGGCTGAGAAGTTCAGTTGTATAAGCTAACTATCCAGTAAGTAAATAAATAATAATAAGTAAAAACTCCTAGAAAGTCTTAATTATCCTTAGGTAATCCTTTACCACCTTTATATAAAGCTGTTTCTCGCGATAACTTTTAAAAAAGCGTGTCTCGAGTTTAAAAATCTTTTCAATCTGTTATATAAGAAAGCTGTTTAAGCTGTTTAAAACAGTATTTCAAGGATCTTTTAAAAATAAAAACCCCATTATGTTATTACCTATATTATCATACAGATCCTTCCATTTAAGGAATGGTTATATAACCTTTATAGAACAGAAAGTTAAGCTATCTATCATATAGTTAAGCTTAGTAATAATTTAATGTAATATCTTAGTTAAAGAATTTATAAAAAACGTTATTTATTGGAAAGTAACGGTATTATTAACTTAAGAAAGTTAACCTGTAATAGATATAATATACTGGATTTTTAAACTGTATAATTAAGTATTAAAGATCCAGTTAATTAGTATTAGAAGATTACTTAAGTGAATAGTCGTTATAAATTAGGAAACCTTTTATTATATAAGGTAAAACAGTTACTCCTTACCACTAACGTCCTTAACCTTTAATACAGATTACCATACGATTAACATATAAGTAATTATAACTACAGCGGAGTAAAAGACAGTATACTCTTTTAATAAAACCTAGCCACTATCGTCTCGTACACTTATAACGGTAAGTGTAGAGAGTAATATACTATTATACGTCAGCCTAAAGAGTAAGTAGTTTAAAATAGTAATTAGGAAGTTAAGATAAGCCTAATTTAACACCTCTAGGGAAATATCTACTGGGATAAGGGTTATTATATAGTAAAGAAGTTATTAAAACTTAATAAAAGTAAGCGTTTATAGATAAGTCCACTTATACAGAGGTTAGCTTATATCATTTAAGGCTATTATCTAAAAGATATACCTAACCACTTATTTCTAGACAGTAATATATTATTATATCGTATAAGGTTCCAGGTATATAAAGAATAATATAGTTAGCTTTATATTTACAGCCTTATAACTAATCTTAAACAACACTGCCGTGCCAACCTCCCTATATAAGCAGGACACTTAGGCAGAGAGCACTACATAGTAGAGGCTCTCCTAAGCTTATTAAAGGACTGTTTTCTCAGCTGTATAATCTCCATCTGCCCACCTATCCTTAATATCTAAAGATACCGCACGGTAAATCACTTAAATATCGAAATCTGTAAAATGCTTAGCCTAACTAACACGTTTAAACTATAGGTTTAGCTTAGTTTTACCCTCGTTATTCTTAATATCTATCGTATATTATTAAACTTAATTAAAGTTAGTAAAGAGTGTTGATAAAATCTCTAAATCAGGCTTTAATAATCGTACAGTATTAGCTGGCGTAAGTTTAGTGTTATCGAGTAGAAGAACCTTAAACCAGCCACTTTTAAATCAGAAGTGGAAAAATCGCTAATATTATACAGTAATCTATTATAGGTTATTATACTTTATAATAAACTTTTTTACTTAATCACCTCCTTTTATTCGGGGATTAGCCTATCCATGTACCGTACAGCAATACTCTTAGATCTTACACACTTATTAGGCAATATATAGACATTAATTACATTTCAGCCTATTAACGTATAAGCCTGTAAACTTAGGAATTACTAATATTACAGTAAGTGGAAGAGTGAAGAATTCTAAAGCTTTCTAATCTGGAATAAGAGTAAGGTGTTATATTACTTATACGATAGACTTTTATTATATTAGTGAAATGTAGCGATAGTGTGTTTAAAGGTGTATGTTAGCCTCTCGCATAGGGATACTATATTAACACTTTTTATAAATAAGGATATTAAATACCTGTAAGGTTATAAATAAATCCATTATAGTTCTAAAAGCTTTATTAGTAAATAAAATCGTATAATAAGGATAGTAACGTAAAGCAGAAGCGTACGATAGAGGTGTTATCTACATAAGGTAGAAGAAAGGTGCCTAACCCTAATAGTCTTTTAAAACCCACTAGAGAATAAAGCTGTAAAGATATAAGGTGGAAAAGGGTAGTGTAAACAGTTAAGGCTTCTTTTATATAAGGGTTAATAAGGATATTTAATAAAGAATAGATAATTATAAAGTAAAGCAGTGAAGTTTCTTCTAAAAAAGTAATTATAAAAAGTAAATACTTAAATACCTAATCGTTTAACACTCTTATTATATAACAAACCAGATCACTATCGTACAGCAAACTACACTAGACCTTAAATATAAATTAGCTATTAGGTGTAGGCTTTAAGTTCACAATCGTACGGCAAGCTAGGGGCTTGAGTTCACGATCGTATAATAAGCTAAGGGCTTAAGTTCACAATCGTATAGCAAGTTAAGAGCTCTAAGTTCACAATTATATAGTACACTACACCAGCCTTAAAATGTGAAGTAAGCCTTATAAGTATATAAAGGCCTTATATTTAAGTTTACTACTGTATAGTGTAAACTAATAAAGTGGAGAATAAACTTAACCACTACTGTATAACTACATATAACCTTATACGACTGTATATAACCTTATATAACTATTAATACATTTATCTAACTTAGAGAAAAAAACAGCTCCTTCCTTATTCTACCTCGTACCCTTATATTATATTAATTTTATTATACATTAATCAGCTAAGGCGGCATAACTAAGTGGTTTAGATCTTCACATAATTTCGGAAGGCTCTTAATTTAATTTATAACTAAAGCACTTTTCTAAACGAAATTATAACCAGTGTTTAGGTTATCACTAACACCTATATAACAGCAGACAGTTATTATCTCGATATATATAACATAAGCTCTACTATTACAATAAACTACCTTACCTTATTTTACACTAATATAAGTCTCCCTTAAATATAAGTTATATAATATTAACGTAGAGAAAATAAGACTAGTAACGGGCCTTAATCCAGCACCCTAACGCTAATATTAAAGTGTTCCGTAAACGACTAAACCTTACCAGTGTCCTAAACCGTCCTAGCTACCTAAATGTAATGTTAATCTAAAGCTAGGGTAGTATAATACAGTGCTTTAACTATACTTATAACTTAGTTAGAGGACCTTTTACAGACTGTCGTATAACGGACTAATTTAGGGGTGTTTATAGAAACTGCAAATATTAGGATTATGGAGCCAGATGCTAGGTCTAGGAGGAGTTAGATAATAGTAAAGAGGAGGAGGAGTTAGATAACAGTAAGGAGGAGGAGGAGTTAGATAATAGTGAAGATAAAAAGGACGAGGGTAAAGAGGAGGAGATACAGGAGGGAGAGGAGGAGGATAAGGGAGAGGAGGAGGAGATAGAGGAGTAAGGGTGGGGGTAAGGTAATATAACCGTTATATAACAGTAAATCATAATAATAACAGCTTGAATTTACAACTTTACCTTCTTTTTTTAACATTATTTAATAATCCCGTTAATATCTTAATAACCTTATATATAATACTGTAAAAAGAATCTGTAATAAATCTTAACTTATATAAAAATAATATTCCTTATTATATAATTAAGAAATATTAACTTAAAAAGGAAGCTGTAATAAAAAGGTAATTAGTTATATTAGCTTTAGATATTAGTTTTAGGTTTACCTATTCTATACGGTAAGTAAGCCATTATAAGAAGGTAACTAACTACATTAACTGTTACCTATACTGTATAATTAATAAAGGCTAACCTATACGTAAATAAGAATAAAAAGTACTATTACCTGCACTGTACGATTAATAAAGGCTAACCTATACATAAATAAAAACAAAAAGTACTACCTGTAACTTAAATTAACTAATGTAAACTTATATATAAATAAAAATAAAGAGTATTACTATCTGTGCTGTATAATTAATAAAGGTAGTAAGAAGGTAACTAACTATACAGGTCTTAGTTTTACTTGTTCCGTACGGTGTGAAAAGGAAGCCGTAGTGAGAAGGTAACTAGCTACATTAACTATTACCTGCGCCGTACGATTAATAAATACAAACCCTATACAGCAAGCTGTAGTAAGAAAGTAACTAGCCGCACTAGTGTTAGTTTTACCTGTTACGTATAGCAAACCATAATAAGAAGGTAACTAGCCTTAATCTTAGTTTTACCTATTTTAAACAGTAAGCTATAATAAGAAGGCAGCTAGCCTTAATCTTAGTTTTACCTATTCTAAACAGTAAATTATAATAAGAAGGCAGCTAGTTATAGTCTTAATTTTACTTATTCTAAACAGTAAGCTATAATAAGAAGGCAGCTAGCCCTAGTCTTAGTTTTACCTGTTCCGTACAGCAAGCTATAATAAGAAGGCAGCTGGCCCTAATCTTAGTTTTACCTGTTCTGTACAGCAAGCTGTAATAAGAAGGCAGCTAGCTATAGTCTTAGTTTTACCTGTTCCAAACGGCAAGCCTGTTCCATACAGCAAGCCATAGTGAGAAGGCAGCCAGCTATAGTCTTAGTTTTGCCTGTTCTGTACGGCAAGCTGTGGTAAGAAGGCAGCCAGCTATAGTCTTAGTTTTACCTGTTCCGAACAGCAAGCCTGTTCCGTACGGCAAGCTATAGTAAGAAGGCAGCTAGCCTTAGTCTTAATTTTACCTGTTCTGTATAGCAAGCTGTAATGAGAAGGCAGCTAGCTTTAGTCTTAGTTTTACCTATTCTGAACGGCAAGCCTGTTCTGTACAGCAAGCAGTAGTGAGAAGGCAGCTAGCTTTAGTCTTAGTTTTACCTATTCCGTACAGTAAGCCTGTTCCATACGGCAAGCTATAATGAGAAGGCAGCTAGCTATAGTCTTAGTTTTGCCTGTTCCGTACGGAAAGCTATAGTGAGAAGGCAGCTAGCCTTAGTCTTGGTTTTACCTGTTCCGTACGGCAAGCTGTGGTAAGAAGGCAGCCAGCCTTAGGTTTAGTTTTGCCTGTTCCGTACGGCAAGCCGTAGTGAGAAGGTAACTAGCTATACTGGTCTTAGTTTTACCTGTTCTGTACAGTGTGTAATAGTTATTAGAAAGCACAGGTTAAGCTCTTATACGATAAGATTTATAAGATAAGAAAAGTGTGTAGAATAAGCTAACTAGGCAATTGTAAAGCACAGGCTAGGCTCTCGTACGATAAGATCCAGCAGAGTGATAAGGGCATGCGGAATAAACCGACTTAGCAGTTATAAGGAGGGCACTGACTAGTTTCCACAGGTAACCCTGGGGGAAAGTTATGCATAAGCCTACCTTAATAAGAAACTAAGGGTAAAAATGAACACTTAATAAAAAGCGACTAGAGTATCGTACGATGTTAGAAGGACGTAAGGTAATATGTGATAAGGTTAGGAATTAAATAAAACTAGTTACACGAAATTTAACTAAGAAAAACGCAACGGACTCTTATCTAGAAAAGTCGTAACGGACTCTACCCCCTGCGTACGACAGTGGCCCAAGCTCCTACACTACTAGAGCAACGGACTCTTATAGAGTCTGTCGGGGAATAGAGGATAGGGTTACTTTAAACCTTAAATAGTTCAGTTCTTAAATATAAAAGTAACTTTTCTTTAGGTTTGCTATCAGTTTTACATTTTTAAGAGCTGTTAGAACCTACCGTATATACTTTTAGTGTTCTTTTAAGGTTTCAGAATAGATTAAAACGTTATTTAAATATATAAAAATAAACTTATTAAGGAAGGGGTAGAGAATACTATTAATAAGGCTTTAGAAAGTCGTAAGGGCGTTTATTAATCCTATTAGTATAATACAGTACTAGTAATACCTGTTACAAGTCTGAAAAGCTATCTTATATTCGTCCTCTTTCTTTATTTTAACGTGGTTAAATCTTATAGGGAAGTCAAGGCTAAAGAACTAATTTACCTTAATAATCTGTTCTTGTATTTTTATAATACGTAACAGTAAGTAATAATTTTTAATTATATCCTTATTTAACATTTAGTAGTTAATAACTATATATAGCTTACTATCTCCCTTCCTTAAGACGAATAGTATTAAGTACCCTGTTAGGGACTAGGACTTTACGATAAATCTATTCTTTAGATTCTTATTAACGTACTCCTTTAAGGCTTTAGCCTGTTAGGGGTTTAGGTGGTAAGGCTAGAAGTTATAAAGCTTTACTTCCGGCTTTAGCTTAATTTTGTGGTCTTACAGTCTGTAATCTAGTAATTATAATATCTTTTTTCAGAATAGGGTAAACTTCCTATATTCTACAGGTACTTTAAATAAGTTAATTTCTTCGCTTATTTATAAATTGGCTTTTTACTTCTTTTTACTTTCTAAATTATCATTTAAGTAATGTAGTAAACTCTTTAATCCTTTAACTGTCTTAATAAACCTAACTTAAACTATATCTACTTTTAAAGGTTTAATATACTTTTAAATGCTTTATGTATCTTTAAAGCAGTTTAATACCTTCTTAGCTCTTCCTAAATGGTAATTACAGTTAAGGAACTTACTAAAGGCAAGGTAGCTACTCTTCTAATTAATTACAGAGCTGTACTTTTCCAGCTAAAGTAGACTTAAGATTATGTTATACCTTACTACTAATATAACGTTAAAGTCTACTTATTATTTATCCCCATCCACTTTAATTAAGAGTAGTAAGTAATAGGTAACTTTACTATTATTATATTAGTATAAGCCTCTTTCTCTATTTTAAATAGGAATAACCTTTTTATATTCTTTATTAGGGAGTTTCCTTTAATTAACTAATAAGGGGTGTATTAGGTTAGAAGCACTTCCACTATTAATTACTGCTCTTACTCTAAACAGCCTCTCTCTTCTATCTATTAAGTTAATATTAACGGAATAGTGCTTATACTCTTTTAACATCTAAGTTATAGTAATTACTTATCCTTAAGGTTTTATCCAGCTTAACTTTTAAGTACTTCTCCTTCTTCTTAAGGTTTTTACTAACTAGTAAACTACTAGTTTCCAGCCTTTCTAAAGGGCCTGTAACCTTTTCCTAATTCCTTCTAGAAAAACAAGCAGCTTTAATAAACCTGGCAATCAACCTTTCTAAGGTTTTTACGCCTTAACGTCCAGTTAACTTTAAAGGGTTTAATATTCTAAAACTCCTTAATAAGCCAATAGTACGTTTTACAGGCTTAGATTGTAATAATGTCTTTTTACTCTTAGATCTGTCGGTAATCCTCTTACTTCTGCTATTCTCTAACCTTTCCTTTAAGGTGTAACAAGCACGTTACAACTGGGCGGTTATTAAATACCCCTCTTTGCTAACACGTAGTGGGAGTTTAATTAATTATAGTAACTTTCCGTTTATTACTAGACTCTCTTATAAAGGAGTAAGAGACTCAGTAATAGGCCAGTTCCAACTCTACTCTTATAACAGCGTAATCCCGTTTTTATATACTTAAAAAGTAGTTATAAAGAGCCTTAAACTTACTATATCAGTTAAAAGTGTAATTATTATATATATAATTAATCCACAGTACATCTTTATAACTAAAGTAGTTAACGTTAACTGCAGGTGCTGCAGTTATAAAGTATAAAATATGTAAAGTGGTGCCTTATTCTTTCTCTTTATTTACTTATCTCCAGGTCTGTTACTTCTCTTAAACCTCTTCCTAAAACTCAAGTAACAGTAACTTAACTTATTCCTTTATAAAATAACCTTCTTTAATAAGTTAATGTTTAAGTTAATTAGTAAAGTAGACTTTATTATAAAATTATAACCTAATTTCTACCACTTTATCCTTAGATATTACAGTAAGACCTTTAACTTATAAGTCCTCCACTTCATTTACCAGCTTTTAATGTTTTTCCTTCAGCTTTTAAACTCTCTATTAATGTGCTTACTTAATACCCTCTTAAGGGACCCTTAAAGTACCGGTCTAAGGCACGCCAGCTTTAATACGGGGCAGTTATCTAAACTGTCCTTCTTTTAAGGAAGTAAGGGTACTGATCCACTTAACGTACTTAAAGTATTTAAAAGTCTTAAGGGGTATAGCTAAAAAGAACTTCCGTTTTTCCAACTTAATTCTTTCAGTTTACTCTTTTTCACTTTCCAGTACTTACTTTACTACTTAGGTAGCCTAAAGAGCTAGTTTTTCTACTCCCTTTACCATTTTAATAAGGTTTAAGTCAGGGTCTTTCCTAAACTTCTTTAGTTCTTAGGCTTATAAGGTAAGTTTTTAAAGCTTATAATAACTAACTGGAACATCTCTTCCTAAAGTCGGTCTTCTATAACCTACACTTCTAGTAGTTTTAAGTTTCCACCTTAAAGTCGGTCTGTAACGACTTATACCTCTATAGCTAACTCTTTTAAAATACCTTTAAAAACTAGGTATATTACGTCTTAAGGTTCTTTTTAATCCTCTCCTTTATCTCTTAAGTTGTATTTATCTATCTAAAAGTAGTCCTTTTCATTACCTGTTATCCTAACGTGGATATCTTTTAAGTTAAATTTAACGTTCTTTCCTCTATTTAAGATAAGTTTCTAATTAATTTACTTTAATAACAGGTATTACTGTACTATATAACCTTTCTTACTACAGTTAAAGTATTAAACTTAAGATAAGTCCTTAGACTGCTTCTACTGCTATTATTATTAAGGTTTATTACAATTAGGTTAGTTTTAGCAGTTTACTATACTAATATCTATTAGTCTAAGGTAATAACCTGTTATAGTTAACTGGTTCTCTTTCTTTAGTTTACTTAACTAGTGGGGAGTTTGTTCCTTTTAAAAACTCTTCTAATAATAGTAATTATAGTACTAGTTATCGGCCTTAATAGTTATCTTAACTAGCTTCTAAAAACGATCTGGTTAGTCTTTTTAATAAAGATCTCCAGTAACGTACTTCTTTAAACTGCTTTAAAACAGTATTATTAAAACCTCTTAACCAAGTTTAGTTTTTACAGTTTTTAACTTAAAGCACGTAGAGAATTTAAGAATTAAAGATATCTGTCTTAAGGTTATAAGGTGTTATTTAGCCTGTTTAAGGGCGTTTAATTCTCTAAACTTAATCTAAAGTTAATTAATAATAACGTCGAAGTTATCAAAGAGGGCTTAAGTCTCAGGGGCCTCCTTACACACTCTATTTACAGAGAGGTTATTAATTATCTTTACATAGGGTTTATATTAGTAAGCAGTTACTCTGTTTAATAAGGCTTTAATAAACTTAACCTTTCTTTCTTCTTTAAAGAACTGTTTATTATAGTAAGTGATATAACTCTAAAGTTAAGTTATCTAGGATTCTAATTACGTAAAGTCTTCCTTAAAGCGTAAGGGTGGGGGGAGTTTCACTTATTTCTTTTACAAGCCCTTAAGGTTATTATTCTTTAACTTAATAACGTTTAGTTAAGTTTAAAGTTTTTTAATAAGACTGATACGACTTTTAATATCTTTAGAGAAGGTTTTATCAAGTTCTTTAACTAGTCTTTACTAGTTAAAGTTTAGCTCTTTAAATCATACGGCTAACTTATTAACTATAAGGAGTTAAGGTTAAGTTTAAGCCTCCTTAAGCTCCTTACCTTTTCTAAAGGTCGATATATTAGTAATAGGAGAGATGTAATGTCTAGAAATTTAATAAACAGCGTTTAGAACTGTTACGTTAGTATTATATTACAACCTGCACCTAATATAGGCTTTAAGAGGATTAGTGCGGGTTAAGATAAAACGTATAGTAAGACGTTAATAGGTAAGGGGTGTTCTGAAGACGGCTTATTAAGCTAGCACTTTTAAACAGTGGGGTTTAATGTTAATATAAGTTACTGTTATTATAATACATAAAGGTAAGTTTAAACAGTAAGATATAAATGAATAATTAAATACTAATATAAGGAACCAGAGTCCCTCACAGTGGTTGTGGGCATAATTATAACTATTTATACTAACTGATTAGGAGGTACTTCGTACCTTACTTAATCCGTTATACTTAGTGGTACACCACACAGTTACGGCTAAGCGGTAAACTAAATGGTGCTTAGTGTTATCAGTCCTTATAGACTACTAAGCATTCCCTTACTGGTCGTAGGGGCTTCAGGTCTTTATACCCCTAGCCCAGTGCGCCTGGACGGTGTACTCCGTCCTCCCGCACTGTTCCTTCTGCAGGGGATTCGTCAGGCCGCCCCGGTCCAAGTGACGGCTTGCAGGGTCGTCACAATACGGCTTATAATAACAAAGATATTACTGTTTAAACTTAAATAATAATAATAACATTAACATAAACTTAAATATCTCTCTGGTTTTAATAGCTATTCCAAATCAGGCTTTAGATTAAGAATTACAGTTAAAATCTACATATGATACTACCTTATTCTATATTATAAACTAAAATAATACTTATAAACGTCCTGGTTTTTTCACTTTGAACCTGAATATCTGCTTTTACTGAACCCTAACCCTGAAAATAGAGTGAAAATCGGATTCTACATTACGTGATGCATATTAAAACGTATCATTTGATTATGTAAGCTTATAATGAAAAATTATTAAATTATTACTCTAATTCACCCAGTTAGGTTAAAAAAAACCTTTAGTTTTTCACAGATAGAAATAGAAATAGTATAGTGGTAAATAGCGCAATATTAATTAAAGAGGTTCCCAGTTTGAATTGCATTTGTGAAAGTGAAAAAGAAACTGTAAATTGTAAATTGTAAAATAAAGCCTGTAAATCCTGTAGAGTAAAGCCTGTAAACCCTGTAGAATAAAACCTGTAAAGTCTGTAAAAGAAAGCTTGTAAACTTTATAAAGAAAGTTTGTAAACTGTATAAAATAAAGTCTTTAAATCGTAAAAATAAGGCTTTAAAAAGTAAGATTTATTTTTAATTATTCTTTTATCTCTTTAAATAAATGTATTAGCCTCCGGACAGGTTTCTGTCACTTTATTCGCTGCACTTATTTAAATAAGCTTAGTACCCTACGCTAAAATTGCTAGGAGCGAAAGTGAGGAATGGAGCGCCCCGTAGCGTAGCGAAGGGCCGTCGCGGAATGACAAACGAAGCGACGCCAGCAATTTTATCTTACTATTCAGATTTACCTCTGGTTATTATAGTGACAGTGACTTACAGTGATATTAAACCCCCTATTTAAAAGTGCTAGCTTAACAAGCCGTCTTCAGAACGCTCCTTACTTATTAAGATCCTACTATACGTTCTATCTTAACCTGCGCTAGTCCTCTTAAGGCTTGTGTTAAGTGCAAGTTATAATACCTTTATTTAATAGGAGCGACATTAAGTACTTTAATGTTATTAGAAAGGTTATTATCTTTAGTTAATGGGTTATAAGGAGGAGGTAAGACCGATATAGTAAGAGGAGGAAGAGGATATTTAGGAGTTTAATAAATAACGTTTAGAACTGTGACGTTAGTATTATATTACAACCTGCACTTAACATAAGCCTTAAGAAGACTGGTATAGGTTAAGATAAAACGTATAGCAGGATGTTAATAAGTAAGGGGTGTTCTAAAGACAGCTTGTTAAGCTAGCACTCTTAGACAGGGGGGGGTTTAATGTTATTATAAGTCGTTATCACTATAATACATAGAGGTAAGTCTAAATAGTAAGATATAAATGAATAATTAAATCAAATATTAGTATAAGGAACTAAAAGTCCCTTACAGGGGTTATAGTTATAACTATAGCTATCTATACTAACTAAGAGGTACCTTATACTTTACTTAGTCCACTATACTTAGTGGTGCACTACGCAGTTGCAGCTAAGCAGTTAACTGAACGGTGCTTAATGTTGTCAGTTCATGTGGGCTACTAAGCTCTTTCTTACTGGTCGTAGGGACTTCGGGTCTTTGCACCCCTGGCCTAGTGCGCAAGACAGTGCTCTCCGTCCTTCCGCACTGTTCCTCCTGCGGGGGATTCGTCGGGCCGCCCCGACCCAGGTGACGGCCTGCAGGGTCGTCACAAATACGCTCACGGCTTAAGGACGAGCCTTCTTTAGGAGGGGGATCCTGTTAGGGACCTATCGCTGTTATCCCTTATCTCTAGGCCGAAGGCCGAAGCAGTGTTCTAATAACTCCGCGGAGTTAGGCAGGTATAATAGTACAGCCTTCGGCCGTACTATTCAGGGAAGGGCAGAGTTCAAAGTGTATTCTATCCTACTCCCAGCTTGAGCGAATCCTGAGCATCTTGCGGCATTCTTCACTCTAGTGTAACCGCCCCTGACACCTGCAGACCGCGAAGAAGGATCGTTTCAATGCCAACCCCTTCGCGCGGCACGTCGGCAAGGTAGACGTAACAAACGGTGGCTTCCTGGTACCACAGAAGCATGGAATTGATTGCCTCGGAGAGCTCAGCGCTGTTGGACTTATCGATGCAGCAGGTGTCGATCCAGACATGGTCGAACCCGTGCGACTTAGCGAGAGAGCAAATGCCCTCGAGCTTCTTGAACCCCTCCTTCTCTCTACCAAGACCGCTTTGGACGTCCTAAAAGGTTACCTCTTCGGCTCCCCAACGGTGGGAAAGAATCGCGTACGGAGGAACATCGTATTGTTGAAAAGCTCAAGCTTCATCCCGGAGGTGTGGAGGAGGTACATTGTCGTAACGACGAGATCCAAGTGTGCTTGTTGCAGCAAGCGCGAGGAGGGTGAAGATGCCGTGCGCGGTTGCTGAATTGTTGCACAGCGTCCTCCGAAAAAGAAGCGGGGGCTAGGATTGCCTGCACAGGGATTCGCGGGTGAGGGGGCATTCCGGGATGCCTCAGGCATCCAGGGCTGATGAGATTTGCGAGACAAGTCATGCCAAAGGATGGTTGCGGGGTCAGGCCACTACTTCCATCCCAACTTCACATCTGCCACTCGCACCGCAATCAACTTCTACGGCGCCGTGGCTGCGGGTTTTCCAGACTCATCGATCTCAATTGAGCTCAGAGGAGCATTGAGGCCACCCGACGCGTTATGCCGGCCTTCCTGACAGGACGCGCTGGGAGGAGCATCAGGATAAGGGCCAAGACGGGGCTTGCGCGTGTCTCCAGTTTTTGCTGCGGCCCGCGCTTCTATTCCACCGATGGCGAGACTGAGAAGCGCATCATCAAAAGAGATGTTTGTATCATTGGCGGAGGCGCAACGGGAACATTTGCCGCGATCCGTCTTCGAGACGAAGGGAAAAGCGCCGCCGTGGTGGAGCGTGGACCCCGGCTTGGTGGCCACACCATCACCTTCCAAGATAAGGTCACAGGAGCGAAAGCAGAGGCCGGCGTTGTCGTGATCCGCGACTCGCCCGTATCTCGAAAGTACTTTTCCCGTTTCAATATCCCGCTCACCAGATTCGAACCGCCCGCACCTGACGCAGAGGTCTTCGTTGACTTCTCCACGGGAAAGCAACTCAATTACACCTCACAATTCCCAGTGCAAACCTTTGCAGCTTACGCTGCCCAGCTCGCCAAATATCCCTTTCTCGACAATGGCTTCGATCTCCCCAGCACGCTCCCCGAGGACCTTGCCCTCCCCTTTGGCGAGTTTGTCAAAAAATACGATTTAAGCCCCATGGTGCTCCTAACATCCAAGCTCTGCCAAGGATTCGGAGACCTCCTCTCTCAACCAACTCTCTACGTTATGAAGAACTTCGGCTCCACCGCCCTCCGTGGATTCGCCGAAGGCTTCCTTGTCCCCAACGGCTTCGACAACAGTGAGCTGTACAACCGAGCCTTCACCGAGCTCGGCAACGACGTCCTTCTCGAAAGCACCGTTGTCTCCGCCTCGCGCGAAGCTCCAGGCCGTGTCCGTGTCCTCACCCGCTCTAAGTCTGGAAAGGAAACACTCATCAAGGCCAAAAAGCTGCTGATCACTATCCCCCCCACCGTCAGCAACCTCGCCGATTTCGACCTTGACGCCAAGGAAATGGAGCTCTTTAGCCAATTCCGTCACACAACCTGGTGGACAGCCATCATCCGCAACTCCGGCCTCCCCGACAACCACAGCATCACCAATCTCAGTCTGGCCAGACCAGAAAATCTCCCTTCACTACCAGCCATCTACGAAATCACCCCCACAGGCATCCCCAACACGCTGAACCTGAAGTACGGCAGTCCACACTCGCTCTCCGAGGACGCAGTCAAAGCCGAGATCCTCAGAAGTCTCGCCCGTTTGCGCCGAGCCTCTCCTCAACTGTTCAAGTCGCCGCACTCCAACCCGGAATTCGCCCTATTCGTCAGCCACGACCCTTTTGGACTCACCGTCCCGGTCTCGGCGATCAATGACGGCTTCTATGACAAACTGAACTCACTGAACGGGCACAGGAGTACCTTCTACACCGGAGCAGCATATCAGGCCCATGATGCATCGTTGTTGTTTGAGTTCACGACGGGTCTTCTTCGCAAGTATTTTTGAGGGGGGATATTGGAGGTGGAACTTTCATTGGAAAATAGCGGGCTACTTTGGCGCCGTGCACCGGAGATGTCGATGAGGTGGACATTCACACCTTGGGACTCTCCTTCTGGGAGCCTCGGCGCTGGTAATGATGTCATCAGTTCGTTGATCGTGTGAACATTTCCATTCCTTCACCCTACTTTATCCAAGCGCCTAGATTGTCAAATTCACTCTACATACCTGCCCGCCTTCTCTCCCCCGCCGTTGATCGTCATGAAATCGTAGAAACATCACCTTCCCCTCCACTACCCATATACTCCTCCAAAATTTCAACTATAGCATCGTTGCCACTCTTCTCAGCATACTCCAGCAACCTTTTAGCATGCGCTTCACCATTATCCATTTTAAGTCGACCCGAATCCAGAAACACCTTCACCACCTTGTCGTACCCGTTGATCACAGCCCATTCGAGAGGCGTCGGCCCACTCTCCGACTCCGAATTGACGTCCACATCATCCCTCGCCAGCAGCAACTTCACAACCTCCTCATACCCCTTCGATGCCGCCCATGCTAAAGGAGTCCACCCACTTGCGTCCTTGGAATTGGCGTCAACACGACCACTGTCGAGCAGTAATCCCACAACTTCAGTATGCCCGCAGTCAGCCGCCCACGACAGAGGTGTCTGGCCCCGAGCATCGGGCGAGTCCTCGTCAACATTATCCATGCCGAGAAAGCGTTTGACAAGTGTTGAGTCGCCAAATCCCGCCGCCCAGGAAAGTGGAGTTCGGAGGTTGGAGTCGAAAGCATCGGGATTCACGCCGCTGATAGACAACAGTGAGTCCACAGCGTCATGATTGCTAGTTCTGACAGCGTCAAAAAGCCTCGACTGGCATTCGCTCACGGTAAGCATTTGTGTGGCTGCCGGACCGGAGACAGCGAGAGCAATTCGTCTCCGAGATTCGGCCTCAAGTTGTTCTTGACGTTGCCGTTCCTGCTCGGCCGCACTCATCAACCGCCTCTCTAGTTCCTTGACGTCCTCTGGCCTTCCCTGATTGCGATAGGGAACGGCCAGATTGGCGGCGCCGACCAAAGGATTGGTGCTCAACAACAGGCGAACACGAGCTACTTCTGCGAGCAGTTCGTCTGCCTTTTTCTTAAGCCCTTCCTTCTCGTAAACAGATGCAAGGTCGGACATGCTGGTGAGTGTACGTGGATGCTGAGACCCCAAGGCGCGCCGGCGGACGTCCAGAACTTCGGCATAGATCTCCTCTGCTTCCCGCAGCCTACCCTGCTGAACGTATTCAGCTGCCTCAGTACGCATGCCGTGCAGCGGTGACTTCCAAAATGGAGCCTGACTGCGTATCGCATTCGCATCTGACCCAAGCTGCTCGCAGGCGGCGGCTATCGCGAACTTCCAGTTATGACGTGCGATGTCAGCTGCCGAGCGTACTGGCCCCCCGTCCTCCGCGTAACTGGCATCGTCGTCGTCGGCATCAAAACGAAAGTCTTCCGAGTCGTCGTCCCCACGCGAGTCGTCATCAGGTAGGTTGACGCTCTCGGACCCCGCGTCAGCGTCATCGTTGTCTACGGATCTGGGTATCGAAAATAAGGCAATACGCTCTAGGTGAATGGCAATGTGTTTGTGGAGTTCCTTGACTATTTCGGTGGTAAACTGGCAGATCGGACAAAATCGGTCGGCCAACGTAAGGACGGATTCGCTCGCTCGTACGAGATTATCAGACGTGTCCTTGCCATGACCATCCGCGAGGTGGTCTCTCAGTGCATCGACGCTGTTGAAATGTTGACCCAGGTGTTCCGGGCAGCGCCAGACTTTGCGATGGCAGGAATTTTCATGCTCGATCCAGTCCTGGCGGGCATCATAGAGTTGTTCGGGGTTGCGACAATCTTCGTATGTGCAGACATACGGCCTCATATCGCGTATTAAGTGGGCTCTGGTCGTGTCAGCGAACGTATCCGTATGCATTAGACTAGGTAGTGTTAGCAAACACTCACTTCCACGCCTTCAGGCGGCTCAATTCGGAAGGACACAAGGTGAAACAATATGGGCATTCGAAATATTTCTGCCCCTCTTCGAGTTTCGGCGGGATGGGAAAATCCGGAGTCTCGTCGCTAACGTATGTGGATGGGGCATACTCGGAAACGGACGCGGTTGACCGATCGTCCCTCATCGCCAAGTGAGCAGCCTGGAGTCGGGTCGCCGTGGTTACAGATAGATCCCCGGCTGGAGCCTGCTGCTCCAGCGCCCCTTCTGCTTGTACTACCGCATCATCGCTGACCCTGATGGCGCCGACCGGGAGCTGAACCTCTTGCGAGATGGGGCGGGTGTGAAGGACCAGCTTCTCGCGGTGCCTCATCCAATATCCAAACTGTTTCCTTCGTTGCACGTTCGCCTGAGCTAGGCGACGAACAAGGAAGTTTTCCCTTCCTTTTAACAGATCTTCGCTGTATCTGGCGAGGACGGAACGTATGGGCTCCCAGACATTGTCTGGATAGGTGGAAATCTCGCCCTCAACTCCTATTTCGGCAGCAGCGGGCTGTGCTGGTGACTCCTGGACGACACTAGACTTCCGATACTCCAAGAATAGCGCGCTGACGTAGTCCTCATCGAAGGGTTGGAATGCTTCTAAGAGATCGCAGTTGGAGTCAGGGTCAATTTTTCGATATCGGTAAGCCTTCGACGAGCCAAAGCGCGTTGTGGGATTGCGAATCCTCGTTGAGAGCTTATACAAGCGGTCGATCGGGTCCTTGATGCTGTCCAGAAACAAGTCGATGTCCGAATCTACTTCGCCCACCAGCTCAAAGCTGGATGAATCATCGCCTAGAAGAGACGGGGAGGAGCTAACCCCGGGATCGTAGTCGTCATCGTGTGTCCCAACTTGAAGAGACACGGTGACATCTCCTGAACCATCGCTGTATTCGAGCACTGCAAGCAGGTCAGCCCTACATTCTTGTATAACCAGGGGCACTGCATCGCCGGTGTTCCCCTTTACCTTGAGACAAAGAATCCTTCAGGTCCACCATGAAACGCATCAAGGTACTTCTCAAGGTCGGTGCATCGCGAACTCGGTAGTCGAGCGACCCATGGCCTGGAATGAAGAGTCCCAAATTGACAGCCCATAGTTCAAAACGGTCGTACTCGGCTCGAAACATTGATTGGGGCCACTCGGTATGCTTGTTGTCTCCAATCTGTCGCTCGACGTTCACGAGTTCGGCAAAGAGACGAGCAACCTCAAGACCGACGCTTGCCAATGTCGCAACCTGCGCTGCCATGATCGCTAACGCTGGGCCTCAACTTCATTCATCAAATCTAGAAAAGGAAATTGGAAGTGACTGCAAATTGGTCGACTTGCGTTTGACGGAGAAGGGTACGGTTTGTCTGCGAATGGGCCGATAAAATATGCTTGACACGTGGAATGTTCGATCTTTGTTACGAGGACCACTTGCGGTGATCGGGCCATAGCAGCGTGATTTTGCATCGCTCCTGCACGCAGACGGTCCTGGGTGATTCAGCCCACTAGTGGGGCCAGGTTTGGGGGAGGCCTTTCCCTGATCCACGCTTCCCGCATCGTAAATCTCCGCGGTTCACCTGGCAGCCTTCCAATTGCCCCGCAAGTCTCGGACGTCTCTCACACTCTCAGCCAGCGCCCTTGCCCTCCAGGCTCTGCAATCTCGATTGACCCGAATTTTGCCTCAGGCTGCCAGCATCGAGCTTTTTGCCTTAAAAGTTAGGCACCGCCCGATTTGGTGTGCCTCTCACCGCCCAAGTCTCCAGAATGCAGATAAGCCCCGCTCCACTAGTCGTTTTTGGGCTTAGCGATAAACTGTCACCCTCCATCAAACTGCAACGACAACCAATCAGTTTTGGCGAGGCTCTCACTAGAGGCCTCTCGCGTCCAGTCCGGCCAGCTTGAGCGCTGCCGCCTGGATGTGCGTTTTCGCTGCGCCCGATCATGGAGGTTGAGTCCAAAACGCGGGTGATGTGTGTCAGAGCCTCACCGTGTCCAGCGGAACGCTGTCGCGACATTCGTCCCGACTTCATCCAAACATGTAGCATCACACTTTCTGCGATTCTGCCATCCAGGGCGCCTTGAGCAACCGAGCTCTCTCTCTCTCGCAGTAGCATAACATCCGCCAGCTGATGGGGGGCCGGTAACGCGACCTAGCAGGCCGTTCCGCCATGTCGGGATTCGAGATTGCTGGCGTCGTTCTCGGCGCGCTTCCCGTGATTTTCGCTTGCGTCGACCTCCCGAAGCAAGGCGCGCGCAGAAGCCTCCTTATCTTCCGAAAGCGCGTCTACATTGACAAACTCGCCCGAGCTCTGCTGTTGCAGAAACAAATCATCGCCGAGAACATCAAGTCGCTGGCCTGCGCCGGCGGCTGCGACAATGTCTGGCTTGTCGACGAGGATCCAGTGACGTACCTCAACGACGAGGTCGTCCAAGATCAGATCCTCGACTATCTCGGTTTCGAAAATTACACGGCTCTGTCGTCCGTTCTCGGCCAAAGCCATGACGTATTGAAGGGCATTGCAGAGAAGATGCAGGGGTTGTTGCCAGGCGGGAAGGTGTGTGATTTCCCTCCAAACCTGGACGTGTCCATGCGCTTACTTGCTATCGCACACAGGGGTCATCGGATAACATACTCGAAATCATCGCCGCGAATCGCGTTTCCAAGGGGTTCGCCGACGTCCTACCACGTGTCAAGCTTGCGTTTGCCGTCAAGGATATCCAGAGCGCTGTCGAGGAGTTGGACAAAGCAGCCGCAAACATCGATCGGTTCACACGGGTACTACTGTCCAACCGACAGATGATGAGAAACACGCCCTCAAGGAAGGCACTAAGACTTGCAAGAGCACTGAGACGTGCGGGAGAACATGCCCAGGACATGTCCGTCGTACTCCACGACCGTTTCAGGAGCGGGTGCCATGTGCAACACGAGGCGAGCTTGTTGCTTGAGGACCGTATCAGCATTGCCGCCAGCATACTTGACAAAAAGGGCAAAACTTCTCCGGAGACTGTCTTCCGGTTGGCCTTTGCAATGCAGTCGCAATCAGGTAGTTTGCTCTCCTATTCGGCGGTGGTTCATGTTCAGGAAGACGATCCAAATATTGACACAACACCTTCAAAACTACCCCAGGCCGATGTCCAAACCACGGCGGTGGCTCATGCCAAGCGGGTATCCGTCAGCTCCATCGGCTCGCCGCGTGTTCATTTTCAGACGACAACAGCTACGGTGGTCCTCACCTCACCCCCAACACCACCGAGAACTCCACGTGGCGTTGTTTGGGTGGACCGAATCTGCTCTGCACTAGAATCAATGACGAGGGAGAACACACAAGCCTCGTTCGTCTTGACCAAAGGTCTGCAAATAGGCATCAGGAACTGCCTCGAGGCACCATCTCAACCCCTCCTTGTCTGTGACAGAAGAATGACGATGCAAGACCTCTTCGGCGGCGACAAGATACAGAAACGGCCTCTCAAATTCCGCATGTTTCTCGCTCTCAGGCTCGCTTCAAACCTTCTCCAGTTGTATCAGACGCAATGGCTCCAGAATGCCTGGTCCAAGAGCAACATATCCTTTCCCCTACGAACAGGACCCAACGGGGATGGCGTCGCTGATCTTGATCAACCGCTGATTTCATTGGTTTTCGATGACGATTTCCCTTCAACCCCCCCGCCTAAACCACCAGACTTGAAATTGGTGCTACTCGAGCTCGGCATCCTCCTCCTAGAACTTTGGCACCAGGAGTCCTTCGAGTCGAGATGTAGCACGGACATAGTTCCAACGGGGTACTACCAGAGACTGGCAGTGGCGATGGAGTGGTTGGATGACACGACGGACCCGATGCCGGAGCAGTACGAGAGGGCAGCTTCTCTCTGTATCCGAGGCATGATAGGTGGTACTTCTCATTTTGACAACGGGGATGATTCGTTTTGGGGCGCGGTTTGTGAAGATATTATCGAGCCCCTGCAGAAGAACTGCAAGCCATGGCAACGGAGTCAATGAACACTTGTTTGAGCGTCGATCGATAGAACGGGGCCAAGAGGCCCCCACTGAACATAGACAATGAGTTCGTCGTAAATGACATATCCGTATTGTATACCCAGCAACGGCTGTCATCAACATGGCTCTCTCTACAATACCGCCCAGATCATCCATCCTCTTCCCTCGCACTCTCAAAGACTACCTCCGCCCAGCTCAACCTGATATAATTCTCCGGCGTCAACCCACTAAACTCCACCTGCAACGTAATAACAAACGAGTTCGCCACAATCGGGCGATTAGGAACATCCCTGGCGCAAATCGCCATCCTCGGCTGCGTCAGGCTGAGGTTCTCGCCGTTGTAGCGCACAATTTCCCCATCCGCAACGAGATACTGGCGGACAACGGCTCCGCTGCCAGTCTGAAATCGGACAGCGGCGCGGACAGCGTGGACCGGAGTGTCGGAAGTGGCAGGCGAGGGAATGGGAAGGTGGAACCAGCTGTTGAGATGGCCCGCTGACGGCGTGATGGTTGTCCACCAGGCTTGTCGCTGTGCGTTCCATGCGGGGTTTTCGAGGACCACGGCCGTTCCGGAGATGCGTGACAGGAAGCGGGGTTCCATATTTCTGTGCCTGTACTGGGGATTGCAGACAGTCAAAGTGAGGGGGAAACTCGGAGCTTTCTTAAGGAAAGTGCTGGAGGTGAGACAGGTAGTTAGGAAAATGATCCAGCAGCTGAAGCGTGGGTGCTAGGATCAGACTGTGCGCAGCCTGCTCCGGGGGGCTCGGAGGTAAGTCGGGCGAGAGAGGGGTCCTGCTTCGTGCCAAGTGCGGGAACGCTCCTGAGTGCATAAAATCCATAGCCCCCATCAGGGCACTGCCCCCCTTCCCAATCCAGTGCACACTGCCCGACGTCTGGCACCACAACGGAAAGATCGAACAATTCTCGACAAAAAGTCCAGTAACGCGACTTATACGTAAGCCCCCTCTTCGTGGGCATTGATCATGCGCACTGTCTGCAGTGAATAAGTAAGGTATGGACTAGCAGGACTGCTCCTCCGAAAAGCGTGAAGGGTGAAAGTTTCTTGCTATCGTAGCCGCTATAGGACTACGCAACTCGCACTTACATCACAAAATGGTGAATTTGAAGTGGGTGTTGATAGCTTGCATTATTGGGATGACGAGAGTAAACGTCCCTTCGAGCGAAGGTGAGACGACCCCAGCCAGGTAGTAAGCTAAATCTACCTACTAACACCGAGCCGTTGCCTGCAACAGTAACCGCCACTTCCCCTCTGAGATCAGACAAAAGTCATTCTTAACTAAGAAGTCTGGCTCCGTGGCAAGTTCTTGTCGGAAACAGCAGCTTCGCTATCGTCCATCACGACCTCGAGGATCCCAAGTTGACCGGTCTCCCTCGCAGGCTCTCCTCTTCAAACTCTTGTCGACGACAGAAGCACTTTAGAACATTGGTGGGAAATAGTTTAGAAGGCGCCGCCAAAGAAACACCTCAGACTGCGGGGCCAAGTCATGCGGAGATATGAAATCTCCCGATTCCCTATATAAATCTACCATGCTTCACGCCAGCTAGCCAAAATCTTCAACCAACACTCCAGTCAGTTTGAAGGTTTTATACCTTGTTGGGTTCACACTGCACTCCATCCACCTGGAGAATCTTGACGAGACATGTCGCTAAGTTCTGGGCATCTCTCATACTGCGCATAGCGTGTTTAACGTTGTTGGAACTGCCAGACTCGCAGTCGTAGGCATGAGACTAGAAGTCGTGTCGGACTTGAGGAGGCATCGGGCTGGGACCATGACGGCGAGGGTTTGGATGGTCAGGTGGAGGTTAACTGGTAGGTGGAGGTTACTTGCTAGGTGGAGTTGAGCTGGGACTGATTGATGTGCTAGTTGAAGCGTCTCATCTTGTCTAGTAGAACGCTCACTCCACGGAGAAAAGAACTGAAGAAAAAAGAAAGGAAAATCAGCATCCATTCCTTAAAATGGATAACACTTACTGTATAAAGGCTCTAACGTTTTAAGAGGCTAAAGGATTTAAGTGGGAAGGTATTAACTAGCTGGTAAGTTCTAAGCTTTAATCCTTAAAATGGTAAAGAGTAGTAGCCGTATAGCAAGTCCCAGGCTCTATTCCTTTAAGCAGTAAGTAGTAATACCACTATATAAAGAGAACTTACTATTTGTTCAATTTTAAGAGGCTAGGGAGTTTAATATAAAGAGTAGTGGCCGTATAGTAAGTCTTAAGGAGTAAAAAATAAGCTACTGTACGTAGGGTTAAACTGCTTTCTTTATATAAAAGTGACATATAGAAGTCTAAACAGTAAGAGGGGTATAACTATCACCACTCCAGTCTTTAAGTTCTTCATACAGCAACTTCTTAAAATCTCACGCATTTAGTTGACTAAAATCTCTTTACCGCAAAATGCGGTTCACCACCTCCTAACTACAGTTGCCATGATAATTAGTGCCAGCTAGACTATTGTTACCCTAACGGTCATTCCACGTGCCGACCTGGAAGATCGCTAAGTTGAGATCGCTGGTCGTAAGAATACACACCACTTCCGTAAACCCATAACATGCTAACTAAACAGCACCGAACTCTCCTGTCTACAGCAAACAGTATTACGAGTAGAGTTCTATAATGGGCGTTCAAAGAGGTGGCTTAGGGTGGTCGCTTTGTTCTGGTTGAAACAGGGATGGAAAAGATGTGGCGGAAATAATCCAAAACCTAAAACAAATCCTGGGGGGATGACTGGCTTGATCAACTTTCGGGTTCAGGAGAAACAACAGCAGTGAGTACGATTTAAAGCAAGTTAATCCTTCGATCAGTGGTTCATGAGCTTTTATCAGTGAGAAATACGTGGTGACGACGCTTAAGCTTCAACATGATGTTAGGTCAGCTATTTATGCTTCCATTTACTCCGTACACACTTGAGAACCTAACACACGCGCGTTCGAACGTTTTTCCTTCATTAAAATCTGTGGAAGTGAGCATCGAAATCACCGTAGGCCCTCACAAGTTGATTTGCAATGTACACTTGTATTTTAAAGACTAAGTATACTCCCCCTCGCCATGACAACACCTCTAAAATTCGTCACGCCCGTAAATAAGTATCTATATATTTTCTCTCTGTCTCAGGTATCAACTAACGCAATGACTCCGAACTCTCCAATCTCATGCCCGCAATCTCTTCCCAAACAGCAGACCGCCAAACGCAATGGTTCTGTATATCGTCCCAATCGCCGCCAAAATGCCCAAATTTCGCCACCGCCAGTCGAGATGAAAGCCCACCAGATCGCTCGCCAACTTGACGTTGTATAGGTTGCTGAACGGCGCGACCAACTGTCCAAAGTAGTACTCGGCCAACCACACCCCCGGGCTTGCCCTCCACAACCACTCCAACTTCCACTCAACTACACTGCTCATCGGTGGCGCGGCGCCGCTCAAGATCCCCACCACCAATGCAAACATCGTCGCAAACAGCGGCGCATCCTCCCTCCTCACCACCATACTCACACAGGACGCGAGTCCATAGATACAATAAAAGTACAGCAAGTTCACCAGAAACGCCGCGCTGTACGAAATGACCGGCACGGCCATCAACAACAGGGGTGTCGTGAAATGCAAACAAGTCAGCGCCATCCTTGGCAGGACGGCAAACGACTTCGCCAGAAAATAGGCAAGTCTCGAATGCCCCGCCTCCGCCTCCCTTTTGTGCAGCAGTAACTCCTCCGAGAAGACTTTCACTCCTGGGGCAGCGGACACGAGACCGATGGCGATGGCCGTGAGGAGTGCCATCTCCGGAGCGGACTTGAAGTCAGACGAGACGGAAAGGACGTCGTACGGTTTCAGGTACAGCCCGGTGAAGAGGACTCCCTTCTTGGGTGACTCGGCTAGGCCGAGGAGGAAGCCTGCGAGGGTGGCGAGACCGAGTTCGTAGAGGAGGGTGGCCTTTGTGCGGTACTGCTGGAGGAATGCGCGTATAACGTTATGTTGCATTTGGCGGAGGAAAGGGGCATGGCGTTTCTTGAAGAGGGAGCGGGGGATGGAAG
>Ga0247760_1001102_pt1 | contig 26808 bp, 27 predicted proteins | sample UWRJL171409R4_FD_179936 | JGI IMG/M metagenome (GOLD analysis project Ga0247760, IMG submission 179936) | Plant litter microbial communities from Arlington Agricultural Research Station in Wisconsin, United States - UWRJ-L171-409R-4 | ecosystem: Environmental > Terrestrial > Plant litter >... | reverse complement strand
TGACGGCGGTGGCTGAGTGTCGGTCAAAGTTTAAGTCGTTGACGGCCGGACAGTGGGTAGCGGACGGCGTCAAGCAAAAGATGACGACGTAGCGGCCCGCAACGACAGCGTGGGCGGGGGCTCCGCCAGAATATAATGGCCGTGGATCAACATTGATGCCACACAGACCACTTGGGAAGTCAGGTTCATGTACGAGTCAGCACGGGCGATGAGACCTCTCCTCTCCGAGCAGGATGCGCTAGTCGGCGTGCATGCGTGTACGCAGCAGTGCCCCAAGCGACGCTCCGTATCAGTCGCAGCCATGCAGGACACTGGCGGAGGTTGGGTGGGGGGTTCGCAGATTACCGCCCTTCATGTTCGATGCCCAGGCCCTGTATGGTGGTTCTGCCATGTTTCCCCGGATTTGGTGCCTGGATTGTAATCCCTCATGCATCAACTGCTACTCGGTAATGAGTGGTTATCCTGCCCGTTATTGGCGCGAGGGTTTCGAGGGTGTGGTGCTGGTGGAGCTCGACCGGAGGCAATCCGGGAGGAACCCGAAACTGCGAGTCCTTGGCTCGCCCAGAGCATGTAGAAAAACCAGGCCTAGTACCAGGAGTCCACGAGCACAGGATGAACGCTGATCTTTGTCCGAGCGGCATCTCGACCCAAGTGCCGGCCAGGGCAGGTACGATGGGCTATTCTGCTTTGGTATTTAAGGGCGTGCCAGGTGTCGTGCAGTACAGACTGCGTGCAAAAGGTCAAAGAGCGTGCGTACGCACATCTGGATTGTGCAGGACAACGTGGGGGAGAAACAAGGCATCCTTGCTGCAAGTCACATCGTGGCTCTCGTGAGGAAAAGGCAAGGTGGGAGGGTGGGCCTTCTTTAGGTGAAGGCTCTGGAGACCAAGAATCCGTGCGAGATAGCTGGTCTCCACCCACACCCGCCTGGGCAGCCACACAGAAGGCCGATGGAACATCTAGCGCCTTCACCTTCCTTGACCAAAACGGTAGCGAGTCCATCGGCGAAACTCGGTGCGATGCGCCAATTCCTCCCCCTACCGAGTACGCTACAACCGGGTTTTCTTAGTTTGCACTATTTTTCGGGCCGCCTTGATATTGTCTCTAAATTTTCAAGTCCCAACTCCTGAACTTCAAACCCCATTGCATCTCCGCGACGACAACAACTTCGGCCACCTGCCTCGGGCGATTCAAAGTCATCCCATCCCGACTTCAACGCTAGTAGTAGGAAGATGCAGCCCAGGCCCCGGGATTGTTAGGATCTCGTAGATTGCCGAAGTTTGAACACTTGGATTTTTCGTTTTTCTATCTTGGCGAACATGTCCCCCTCTGGGGTTATCTGCAGACGCCTACCTACATTTGTACAAGCTCGTATCTCTCGTCACCAGCCTAGCTTTAACGAGGATGCCATTCATCGATGGAGGCCCGAGCCACAAGCCTGCAGCACTGGTTTCAAGCTTACAAGAAATTTCCAACCTTCCAGAACCTAACATGGCCAATGAATGATTCTGCTCAACTCACCTTGCAGCTTGATAGCGTGACTGACGTATATACATTAGTGTATGAATACACGAATACTGCAGTGGCACTAGTTTAGCATCTCGGACACCAAAACACCAAGCTCAGCACTACACACTAGCTCCAGTCCGTCGTCTTGACTCCTTCTCGCGGCGTGCGGCCCGACAGGGGACACTACCTAGTGTACAAGACGACGGGGAGAATTGGGATGCAACTCAACATGAATGATCCTAGTGTGCACTTAGCAGGGGCGACTACACTAGTTCTAGAGCTTCGCAACAGACTGGACTGGATGGACTGACTCGAACTCTCATTTCAGAGTGCGATTACGATGGTTTTTTTCTTTTTCTTTTTCTTTTGGCCGGAGCCCAGTCAAGTCAACCCCAGTCGGACCTCCCCCCTTCAACACAGACACTGCAACTATACTGGTAACCGGGCTGCACTTGGTACGACGATATCTGTAAACGCCGAAAAAGGAAAAAGTTGCAGGGCGCTTTGAGAGTCAGAGTCAGAGTCAGGGTGCTTCTTTTTACACGACTGGACATCTCCAGTCTAAAGGGTAGGCCATTCCGCTTGGAGTTACATGCACACCAACTTGAACAAGCGGATCTGACCAGACCCGGTAAAATGCATGTGCTGGGCATCTCTCCCACCCACCTCCCACCTTCCGGGAATACTACACTACACCACACTATGTCACGACTCCGGGACAGCCAGCCACATTCCGGTGTTCATAATCCTAAATACCTAACTGAATCTTGACACACTGACACCGCTGCACTGTAAGACTCACTAGGTACCTCAGTCACATGACTATTTGGGATCGCCCACCCCCTAACTACCTACCTAGGTGGATAGATCATACGACGATAAACCTCTCAGCGCCTGCGATCGCCTTGACAATCATTTTCCCCCCTTTTTGTTTCAGTATTTCTGCCCCGGAGAACGGGTTACGAGAAATTAGAAGCGAGCTGAGATAGAGGACACTCACATAAAAACCACGTGCAAGCAAACTATCGTCTTTAATCACAAACAAATATAGAGGACAGTATTTTGAGTGCAGGTACGAGCCCGTGTCTTTGGGCTTTTGGACCCGTGAAAACGGGAAAATGCGTGCACTCTTCGAAGGAAGCGACAAAGTAACCAACCCAAGGTATCTAGTTAGGGAGGTAAGTATCCAGCCAAAAGAGCAAGGTTAAAGGTTGACGAGACCTCTTTCTGTATCTACGGTCATCACAAACACAAATTTACAACAAATTCACCACAAATCAAAAATCAAAAAAATCGCCTTGGCAATATTCTCACCTCCAGCCACATTGCTTACTGCTTGGCTTCCTGACGGGGTTTCATCCGGGACCCATGTGGGGCTGTTTTTCCGGGGTCCGAAGATTCCCAACCTCACATGGCAAACACACACAAAACCCGACAGCACAAGGGCTTCAACAAGCGCTGGTAGTCAAGCTAAAATCCTCGCCCCAGCGTCTATTTCACCCTAATCATCATCGAGAGAAGCGCAAAGTCTTCCACGATGGACCCGACCGGCAATGACAGCAGCGCAACGCCCCAAACACCCCCGGCACCTCCTGCACCATGGAAGCTCAAGTGCACTATTTACTTGATTCCGTTCTGGACGACTAGCGGGACGGCACGGAACCTACCAGCCAAGGCATTCTCGCCTCTAGAGGCTGGGTCTCCCTTTGCATCTCGGGACTTTGGGGTCCCAGTCGGCGGACTCAGCATGATTCAAGTCATTCGCTACACTGAGTCTCCCGTCGGCCCATATGACGAACTGATCCTCGCTCCGGGGTTCTGGAAGTATCCATTCGAAGGACGGGACGGGAAAAAAGCGACCAAGAAGAACATCAGGATCACTAGAATCTATGTCAGTCAAAAGGATACATGCTGGGGAGGGCGGACAAGTAAGGACATTTTCAAGCCCAAGCTTGGTACCTAGGTATCAATCAAAGCGAGGTATTAACCGCTAGGAAACCAGATTGGAACATCCCGAAACACCTTGCCCGATTTGAGTGGACCGACGAACCTGACGGGTCGACCCAAATCAAAGTCTTTCCGCACGACACGACCGAGCCCTACGACCAAGCCGAGGCACGGCCCAGTGAGCGGGCTTTCTTCCAGTGCACCATCAAACCCATCAGTTATACGCCATCGTTTCCTTTTTCCAGCAGCGCTTTCAAATACCTCGGTATCGACCTCTCTCTCGTACAGCCGCCGTTACCCGAGGGCCCTGGATCCAAGGGCGAACTCCCCGGAACAGAGAGGTGGTGCAAGGTCGTAGGGTTCACGCAGTCGTCGTCAAACACAAGGCTGGCCTGGGCCGACATGAATCAAAAAGACGAGCAGGGAGATTGCAGCGACGAGTTCGACAACTTCTTTCCGGGTCTTGGACGGAGGAGCATAGCAGTGAAGATGGCTGATGCCGACATCTGGGTTCCTGTTTCAGAAACTTGGGAAACGCCAAAGTGGGTGCTTTGAGCAGACACACGGGTTAACTGGAGGGGGGCACTTTGGCGGGTTATTGCGGGACCGGAAGGCTTGCGGCGGGGCTGGCACGACATGGTGACTGTCTAGGTAGTTGGGGAAGGAGCAACCATGGCCGACTCGGCCAGCTTGAACTTAGTTTGTCGTCCACAAATACTCTTTTTCCCGTGCTGTCAGGAAAAACCCTTCCTAGCTCATAATTCAGACGGACCACCCAAGCCCTCTGACTTCACAACGCTGATCTGGCCCGGCGCCATCAACGGCCGAGCTTTGTTTGTCTTCTGTGTTTAGCTACTGTAACATCAGCATGTCTAGTCGACAAGTCAGCGCTGAGGACACCCGCCAATTCCTGGCCGCATGCGACGCAGCCTTGGGACCTGACCTGGATGAGGACGAAGAAGATGATGCCGACGAAACCGGCCATGGCCTTGATGCCAATGCTCGTTACTTCAGGCAACAAGACGCTCCAATCAACCACCGTGAGGACAGTGAGGACGGTGAAGAAATCATCTGTGCCATTTCCGAAAGTCGTGCCAGCCATGTCGTCGGCATTGCCGCCATCAACATCACCACGGGCACCGCAGAGCTCTATCGAATCATCAACGACGACAAGTATGGCCGCCTCGTTGACACTCTCTCCAGAATGCCCATCCTTCCCGGGTGTTTCCTCGTCCTCGAAAGTATTGCTGCAGACAGGAGCAAGTCTCTGCTTGCCCCTGTACTTGAAAACGAATACCCCAGTATTCCCCACATTCCATTTGAAAGAAGGCACTGGGGAGAGTCCGAGGGGCTGAGGCTTGTTGAACGCTTTGCCCTCGAGCATGAGGTCGACCAAATGCTCGCTTCTCTCGAGGGCAACTTCTACGTCACCTGCGCATTCTGTGCTGTAAGTGGTTCCCTACTTACAAGGAATGCCAATGCCCAATGCACTCGCTAACACGCTGTCCTATCTAGGCCATGAAATACTGCCTGATGGAGCTGAGGGTTGCTTTCCCACTCAACTCCATTCGAATCAAGTACTATCCTCCGGCAAAAGCCTTGTACATGGACCGGTCAACTGTGACATCGCTAGAGCTGTTGCAGACTATCCGCCCAACGACATCCAAAGGCTCAACTCTGTTCGCCATTCTAGATGACACACGTACTCCCGAAGGCCATCGGCTTCTGCGGGCGACACTCCTGCAGCCCAGCAATTGTTGGAGGCAGATCAAGGATCGGTGGAATGCCATCGGCGAGCTCCTGGCAGGCGAGCATCTCGTCGAAGACATGACTAGCTCTTTGAAAGCACTTCGTCGGATCGACATGGCCATGTTGGCCATGTGGGTAAGTGTCTTGGCCATCCAAGTTACCCGTCCCATTTCCAGGTCATTTTCTAACTGGCTGTACCTAGATTGCTCGGACGGAAAAGGTGCCGCGACTGCCCCTGGATCCCAAGCTCGCATACTATGAAGGCGTCCATCAATATATCTGGCCGTGCCACGAGGAGCTCACGCATGCCGAAAGAGAACTAAACAACATCCTGATGCTGAAACAATACCTCGGCCCAATTAAAGCCCTGCATGATGCGATCCAATCAGCCGGGTGCAAAAGTCAGGTGTTGACCGAGTTTCGGACAAGCTGCGCGCCCGACCGGTTACGATTCCTCATGGAATGTATCGAAAGCTCGGTCGAGGGGGATGCTGCCTATAGCAAGGCCCCTGCCGCCATCCGGAACAATAGGCTTTGGGCAATCAAGGTACCCGCCATCATGTCACTTATTTCTCTTCTCTGATATGTTGTGTTGACATTGATTATAGGCGCCAGCTGGCAGCGTCTTTGAAACAGCTCGTACCCGGTTCCGCAACGGTCTGAACGAACTGAACGGCTATTTCGCGTGTCTCAATCGGGAATTTAGTGGTAAGTATCGGCGTGTTCCTCTCCCTGCTGACTGGCTGGGAGTCATTTGCTAATGGGCCTTGCATCAACAGAACGGCTAGGCTACGAAGCCGAACTACACCTGGACAGTGACCGGCACTACTACCTTCGCTTTCAATGGTCAGATATCGAGCACCTGATTCTGGGGGCTCAGCGTGCGACCGGGCGTTGGGATTTTGTTCCATCGAGCGTTGAGATTGCTGGTATCAATACCATCAATGGCCATCGGACGAAGCTACACTATCACTGCCAGACGCGTAGTCTTTTGGAGCTGAGCGTCACCATCCAGCGCCAGGCCGACATCGTCACAGCCCAAAGCGACGAGACGGTCGAGTCGGTGAAAAGTCGGCTCCTAGACCATTCGGAGATCCTGATGGGCATTAGCGAGGCGATTGGTCCCCTGGACATGATCTGCTCGTTTGCGCGTCTTTCAGCGTCAAGAAACTATGTGAAGCCGACTTTGGGCTCATTCCTTGTCCATACAGCCCTGAGGCATCCTGTTTTGTCGGTGCGGGACGCCATGTTCGTTCCCAACACCGTCTACTCTGGCGACAGGAACTTCCGATTCCATGTCATCACCGGAAGCAACATGAGCGGCAAAAGCACCTACATCAGGGCCATTGCCCTAGCCCAGATCATGGCCCAGATGGGGTGCTGGGTGCCAGCCGAGGCCGCCACTGTCCCAGTCTGCGACGGCATATTCACGAGGCTGTCGACAGAAGACAAGCCTGAGAGAAACATGGGCGCTTTTTCTGTCGAAATGTCCGAGATGAACGTAATCTTGAGGTATGCTCCAATGGTCAATGGGCGAGCCTGTCAAAGGACTAACAGCCCCTCTCTTGTATTCAGACAAGCAACCAAGAAGAGCTTGATCATCATTGACGAGCTGGGCCGGGGCACCTCCCCACAGGAGGGCCAAGCTCTTGCCCTCGCCATGTGTGAGAAGATGATCGAGATGAGGTGCCGGGTCTTTTTTGCGACGCACTTTGTAACCGTTGGTGAGTGATGAAGTGGGAGTACCCAATCGCAGCTTCAACTTGTCTAATGATCCTTTGCAGGCCTGGTGCTCGGTGACCAGTTTTCCGGCTCGGTTGTGAACTCCCACCTTACGGGGGTTCACAACCGAGTCGGGAAAACCCACGAGGTCAAACTTCCGCACAAGATCGCTGGCGGACCAGTCACCGACAAGGACTACGGCCTTCAGCTGGCTCGGCAGTTTTTCCCACGGCATGTCATGAAAAATGCCAGCAGAGCCGCCCGCCTCCTCCACGGCACCAGCGCAAAGTTTGTGGAGGGGCCAATGACGCTCCAAAAGCGCCAAAACCGGCTGTTGCTGCCGCTGCCGGACCAGCTGAAGGCTGTTGCCCGCTCGGCCATGGACCCTGCGCCTTTGGCGTCCTATCTGGACAACCTCCGAGCTTCATATGTTCGCCAACTATTCAAGATCCTTGAGACGGCAGAGGCCGAGGGCGAGGGCGAGGGTACTGGTGGCCCTGCCAAGTCCATGGAGGCGAACCAATCCAAGAGGACGGACAATGCCAAAGCTAAAGCTAAAAAGGCGAAAACCAAGTCTGGCAAGAAGGTGAAGAAGACAAAGTCGAAGCGACCCAAACACAAGGTCTCAGAGACGCAGGAGCCCACGGGAGTGGCCGAGTCGGAGAGAATTGAACCCCCCTCGGGGCATGTTGAAAACTCTCAGGAACATTCGGGAACGGCAGCCCAAGGCGATACCAGGCCAGATGTCAACGAGCAGCGACAGCTGAAGACCTCGTCTAACAAGCAGCCCCAGAGCCCTGCACTTGCTACCGATGAGGCTGAAGCGACGCATGTAGATGGGTCTCAAGACAGAGGCTTGGACGAAGTTGAACAAGACAACAAGAACAAAAAGAGCATGCCCAAGAGGACCAGCCGCAAGAAGGGAAAATCAGCGTCCAGAACTGGCAAGAAACGGGCCAAGAAGATCAAAAAGCCACGCAAGCCCACGTTCAAGAAGCCAAGCGAGAAATACTTGAAAAAGCTGAGACGCCGTGCCAGGTATGAAGAGAAGCGTGTGATGGGAAGGAATCAATACTGCGAGGATTGCGCCCCTCGTCTCAGACCACGCCAGGGCAAAGAGACGCCCCGACCGTTGCAAGGCCTGGATTTGCCCAAGCCCATCAAGCGCCAGATGCTCATCAAACTGTGGCTGATCAGGAGCCAGAGGGCGAGTCGCCGAGCTATTGAGAAAGCTCGGAAGCGTGAGGCTAAAGAGGCTCTTCATCCCGGAGCCGAAAAGACCAGATCCAGCAGATCTCGTAGACGAGAAGCAGAAAAAGCGTTCTTGCGCGACTCTAAGAGACTGAGAAGGGAGGCCGAGAGACAGAGCCAACGCGAGAGAGAGAGATCTCGACACCGCGAGAGGGAGAGATCCCGACACCGTGAGAGGGAGAGATCTCGACACCGTGAGAGGGAAAGATCCCGACACCGCGAGAGGGAGAGATCCCGACACCGCGAGAGGGAGAGATCTCGACACCGTGAGAGGCAGAGATCTCGACACCGTGAGAGGCAGAGATCTCGTCAAAAAGAACCGGAGAGAGGCGAATCCCACCGCACAAAATCCAAGCGGAAGTCAGAGAGTACTCATCGGCAACGACATGAGTCTAAGCGGCACAAATCCCATCACAAGGACCACCATGGGCGGCAGTCTAAACAAGACAAAGAGCACTCGCATAAGACCGAAAGGGATGCCATGCTCGAGGATCCTATTCTACGACACTTTTACAAGAAACAGAAGCGATCTGCGCGTAAAGCTCGGGATCCACATAAATCCTTTCATGGAGCCCCCCAGGGCGAGCAAAGTGAGAGAGAGCATCGGTTCCCTCGGGTGGCGCTAGGGACTCCTCCACACCGTCATTATGGTCTCGAAAACCGTCAAATCCAATCTCAGACGCCTCCTGGTTTTCAAAGGCCCCAATCTGAGCCTTTAGCATCTCAGCCTCGTGTTTCAGCGCCTCAACCTGGTAGGTTTCCACCGCCTCGGCCTATAGTATCACCCTCTCAACCTGGGGGGCCCTCACATCGACCTGGGCCGCCACTGTCTCCACGGGCAATACCACCACCTCGACCTGGGGCATCACCGCCTCCATGGAGAATACCGCCGCCTCAACCTGGGGTACTGCCGTCTCAACGGGCAATGCCGCCGCCTCGATCCGAGGGACCCTCATATCGACCTGGGGCGCCTCTGTCTCCAAGGATAATACCACCACCTCGACCTGGGGTACCACTTTCTCGACCCGAAGGACCACCGTCTCGGGCTGTAGTACTAAACCCTCAACCAAACCAAGAGGTCCCGAACCAAAGAGGTGGAACGCCCCCACAACCTCGGCGCGAGAGCAGAGTAGCCGCCGCCGAACGCCGCCGAAACCGTGGCCCTCGCAAGGGCAGCTCGCTCCGCTACGATATCACGGACCTGATCATGCGGGGAACCGAAAGGTACTACCGAGAAATGGCCGAAGAGGAGGAGGAGGAGGAACGCCAGAAGGATGAAAGACGCCAGCAGGAGGAGAGACGCCAGCAAGAGGAGAGGCGCCGTTACCTAACCCACGCGTACCACAAAGTTGACGTACATCAATACCAAAACCAGCGCCAAACTCACAATCAGTTTTCTTTTCCCGCCCAAAGCGCACCAATTCCAGCAAACCCTCCAAACCAGTTCCACCTCTACGGTCAAGATCCTGCTACCCAACCGCAAACACGGTCCCGGAACTTCGCCGAGGAATGGAAGGAACTTGAGCGCAGCTACAACGCAGAACGTGCCGCCGAGAACGAGAGCCTCCATTTCTTCCGGTCGGCCGGGGCCGAGATTGTCCCCCAGAAACCCCCGCCACCGCAGAGTGAGCCTGTCCAACGCCCCGAAGAAAGCTCACATGGTGCATTCAGCGGGCACACCTTTGTTGCCGGACCTAGTTCAGATGCAAGGTATACCTTTGGTGCCAGGCCCAGTTCAGGTGCAAGGAATAATTTTACTGCCGGGTATAGTTCTAGTGCCGGCCCTTACCTTGGCATCAAGCGCGATCTTGGTGCCGGCAACCATGGTTTTGGTGCCAGTCGTGGTTTTGGCTTTGGGGGGTCTCAACCCAGGCAACCAGCCGCGGCGGATCAAGCTCCGGGTCAAGCTCCGAGACAAGCTCAAGGAGCGAGACAAGCTACGGGTCAAGCAGCGGGACAAGCTACGGTACGAGTAACGGGACGAGCGGCCGGACAAGCAACGGGTCAAGCTCCCAGACAAGCAGCGGGTCCAACTACGGTACAACCAGCGGGACGAGCTACGGGTCAAAAAACAACACAAGCAGCGAGACAAGCAGCAGAACCAGCTACGGGACAAGTGACAGTTCAAGCAGCCAGACAAGCAGCGGGACGAGCTGCCGCACAACTCACGGGTCAAGCAACGGGACAGGCAACGGGACGAGCAGTGGGACAAGCAGCTAGGCAAGTAGCGGGTCCAACCACGGTACAAGCTACGGTACAAGCTATGGGCCAAGCAGCCAGACAAGCAGCAGAACCAGCTACGAGACAAGCGACAGTTCAAGCTGCAGATTATAACTCGTGCCCTCACCCCCGTCCCCGCGCGATCTCGGACTCGCTTTCTGACGATGATTGGCTTGAGAGGAACCGTGAGGCAAGACCGAGGAATAGGATGGTCGAAGATGCCGGGGAACCGGTGTTCGTAAGAAAACTTGAGTGAAAGGCGGTGCGGCAGGAAAGCGGCGGACTACGGTGGTGAGATAGCCCAGTCGGATCAGAATAGGGGGCTTCCGGAGTCTCGGCCAGGGATGGTTCAGCGCTAAGGCGTATATGGTGATAACACCATTTTTGTAGGCAAGGTGATTTTGTTGGGAGATGTTTGGGATTTTGAGAGTAGTTGATAATATCCACCTGTCTGTTGGTACTTTGCTGGGCACCAGAGTCGCATTACCTGTCTTGACCCCACAGCCTGTAGATATCGATAAAATCTCTGAAACATTGCATTAATTATTCTAGGTATCAATCTCATCGCCCTCGGCAAACCCATGTACGCTACTCTTACTGCAAGCCACGTTGAAACTATGTACGTATGCCCTTATGCTCAACACCAACGGAGATAGCCATCTCAGCCATCCCTCCAAATGTGGGTATCTCCTAAACTGACAGAACTTGAAGAGTTCCGACTCGCACTCGTTGCGCGGCTGGATCTCCCTTCCACACCGGCTGACACCTCTGGACCAAACTCATACTCTCCATCTTCCCCCGGCGGCTCGTATTCCACACCCTCAATGGTGTCCGACCTGGACACAGACAGTGGGGGATCCTTATATATCCACGGCTGCTCCAGTCTATTACGCGTCAGTCAACGGCCAGTCGGTCTGTTGTATGGGAAGACTCACGGTGTTACCAAATTGGGATTCACAAACCGCAGCCCCTTCTCACGGTCTTCATCAATAGTGCTCAGCCGTCTTATCGCCTCCCTTTCCTCCCGTCCACTGCCCGGACGTCCCAAATCTTCATCGAGGATGGCATCCCCGCAGAGCTCTTCGCCTTGCCTGATACTCCGCAGCGAAATGAACCGAGTGAGGGGCTCGAAATGACGCTTGAAGAAGTAGCTGTACCACAGCGTGATCAGCACGAGAGGCGTGATGAGAAGCGCAATCGTGTAAGCTAGCCGTAGAGCTAGGTACCCCGACATGGTGAGTTGGAAGACGAGAAGACCGAGCAAGATGCGGTAGCAAATCATGCGCCAAGCGCCGCCTGTTGCATGCTGAGGCTGGTCCATCGCGTACAAGAGCTGGTACTTGTAGGTGAAGTAGCCAAGCGAGAAGTAGACCAGACCGAGCCCCAGCACCGGGAAGCCGCCCGGGATGACGCTGTACACGAGGCACAGAATGAAGACTAAGAGGGCGGTGGGTAGGTAGAAGCCGTAATAGAACATGGGGGGTTCAATCATCTCAGCGAAATCACGAGGCGTCTTGGCACCGAGGCGATAGATGGGATAGAGAGACACGCTCCCAAACTCGAGGAGTCTGAAGGGGAATAGTCCTATACCCTGGAGCATGATGAAGTTGGCGTAGAAGACAGCCAAGTCTTCTATTTGGCGTGCCAGGGTCAAGGCAATGTAGGTCGTGTCCTTAAGACTCTGGCGCAGTACAGCGATGATAGACGTGACTGCACCAAAGACGGTGAATATCAGAAAAATGTTGAAGAAAGTAAAGAAAAAGTTCTTGCTGACGACCGACAGCACGATGTCGCCGCGGGAGATCATGCCCTGATGGTACGTGAGGTAGTCATAGAGGTAGGGAATAGCAATGTTGAGGAGCGAAATGCTAGCAGTAGGCAGACCCGTCTGCACCAGTGTCCTGACGAGCTCGTGCTCCTTGAGGGTCTGGGCAAGAGAGGGGAAGGCCGTCTCGATGGTGCATATGCTCAACGCGGAAGCAAGTGTCGCAACGGGTACCAACCAGACAATGCTGAGGATGCCGACAAAAATGGTGATAGCCCAAGAACGGGCTCGGCGGGAAGCTCGTGAAGCGTACGTGTTCCTCCAGACAATGTCGGACGGGGAGGGTGCAGGTTTCGTCAGGAGTCGACCAGGATGCGGATCAATGAGGGCTTGGATGGCCATCTGGCAAGCTGCGATCGAGTCCATGGTCACGAAGGCAGTGTTTGTGGCGTCATACTTCTTCTTCCTAGCCACGCGGATCTTCTCGTCCAAAAGACGCAGCTTTTCTGTATAGTAATCGATCGCATCCGTCTTGCGACTTTGCAGTCGGAGGAAGCCGTACCAAAACCTCGTTTGAGGACGGGGTCGATCTATCCACGGATTGTGAGATGAGCTCCTAAGGAGCTGATCGCTTTCGACTGCCCGGGATACCGCTGCCTCTTCGTCGAGAATTTCAGGAGCGCCGCCATTTCCGTTGTTGGTATTCTCATCCCTTGACGAAGAACTGTCCGCTGGGCGGAGAGGTTTTTGGTTGAGGTAGACGCTCCATGCCTCTTCGAGCTTTGCGAGAAGACTCCGTCTTTGATCCATGAGATCATCTATCTCCTTCCAGTTTCGACATAATGTTATGCATTCCACTTTGCCGATCTCAAGTCGCTCGACTAAATCCTTGATGGCCGCTTCGGTTCGCAGTTCCTTGGGGATACCTGACAGCCTGAAGGTGCGGTCGGTGATAGTTGACTGGGTACCCAGATAATCCTGTCGCACCCGTATAACCCTAAACGTTTCCTTATCCATAATATAGAGAGTGAGTCCAGTGAAAAAGTATGTGAAGACCAGGTACGACCACAGATAGCCCATGTTGCGGTTGAAGCTCGTGTCATCGTCATCGTCGTCGGTTCCCTTGTCGAACGGACGGGCACCGGCAAGATCGCGCCATGTCGAATACTGGGGAAAGAGCTTGAACTCGCTGCCCGAAACTCGGTGCTGGGCAGTGTTGGGGGTATAGGCGCGGTTGATAGGCTCGAGCACGACGGCGGCGAAGAGAAACATGACGGCAAACAGCTTTATGGCCATCTTGAAGAAGGCCAGAAAGACGAAGGCATCGAGTCCGGCAGATGCCAGAACCTGCTGCTCAGTTACCTTGTACAGAGCTGGCATCCAACCGAAGAAGGTATCGGGAAGCGCGGGGAGGCCGATCGAGGGGTCGAGACGGCGCTTTCGAGCTGAGTAGAGGGACTTCCATCGTGGACGCAGGGCCTAAATGTTGGATCGAGCGTCAGTTTGCCTTCCCTACCAATGCAGCAGAGCAACGTACGCAAAAGGCCAAAAAAGCCGACAGGCCGATGGTGACCGAGACAAGGAATTGGAACTCTGTGTCTTTGCTTCCTGGTTTGAAGTCGAAGTCGCTTTTGCACTTGTCATCCTTGGGCGGATCGCCATCACTGAAGATGTCCATGGTTGCGGTAACCAGAACGGGTTTCGGACCGGAGTCTGTCGGGCTGTTTTGTCGACATCAAGGAGCCGTTGCCGACTGAAACTGGTGTTGTTGCGGGGACCGAGGTCACGCCCACTGGCTGCCAAGACCGTGTCGACGATGCGTGGTGACGTGAGTCCGCAGGCACCTGCAACTGGCACGTGCTTAGCTATCGCCGAGCCGTCAAGCCGTCAAGTCGCTACACAGCCACATGTGGCGTCATCGCTTCTCGCCTCCCACAGCCCAGAATTCACAGAAGGCTCCAAGATTTTGCAGATGCGGGATCACTTGCTTCGGCTTCAGACATCGGAGGCTGGCATGGTTCTGGTCCAAATTTTCACGAGGTTCAACCCTTAGAAACAACTCCTGTTGAGGCTGGTAACATGTGGCTTGCCCCTCAGTGGGGGTTCCGTTCCGTCATACATTGCCAAGACCGACCCGGGACGCAGCTGTTGGAACTGTGGAGGCCACCGGAGCCCTCCCTCCACTACTGCAATCGCTGCACTCTCGACTGGCCCATCTCTGCCCAACTGGTCACAGCCTCTTCCAAACTGCTGAACACAGAGGCAACCAACGCATCCAACCAGTATGTTCGCCCTATCCGTGCCAAGATCGGGATTTCATGGGCGGTTCTCGATTTCCCCCGCTCGCCACTCGGCCGCAAGGTGCTGCAGAGTGCGGGAGTGGGACGCGTTGCCCGCTTTGTCGTCTCCTTCGTCATCGCACCCGCAACATCCACAGGGCTCTCTCCCAATGTTGTCTGGGCCAATCCGCCACGCGGCTCCAGCCTGCACGTTTGGGCAACATCGCCCGACTTATTGAACTAGTCCTGCAGCTATCAGCTCTTCTTTAAATACACTCTAATCCTAGAGCCTTCTCTTGAAGCTCTTTTCTCCTTGCCTTGTTTCTCTATTTCTCTCCCACTTTTTCCAGCGAGACCATCTGTACCCATACTTGAGAGCCCCAGAATGGTTACCAAACCCCTTGACTCGGCCCTGGATGCCCAGGAGCTGGCTGGGGATCAACGGGCCCTTTTGGACCTCATTGAGAAACTTCAATTTGCTCAGCTCGACAATGTCAAGCTTCCCCAGATTGTCGTCGTTGGTGATCAGTCAGCCGGCAAGAGTTCAGTTCTCGAGGCCATCACTGGCACCCCCTTCCCCCGTGATGCTGGTGCTTGCACCAGATTCGCTACTGAGATCAGGCTACGGAGGTCTCTAGAGTCGAGCATCACCGTCTCCATCATCCCTGACAAGAACCGCAACTTCAGGGATCAGGAGCGGATGCGTGAGTTCGGTGGCAAAGTTGACGCCAACATGTCTTTCGAGACTTTGATGCGTGCTGCTGTCGACCTCATCGCCCCCAAGAACATCCCTGGTCGTTTTGCCGCCCGAGACATCCTCGTCGTTGAGAAGCGCGGACCTGATATGCCCCTTTTGACCCTCGTCGATCTTCCCGGCCTGGTTAGGAATGCGAACAATGACCAGTCCCTCGAGGACATCAAGACCATCGAATCCCTCTCCGACCGGTACATGAAGAGTTCGCGCACCATCATTCTCGCTGTAGTAGGCGGCAATTCCGACTACGTTCAGGCGCCGATTCTCACCAAGGCCCGTCACTTCGATCCAAATGGCTCAAGAACCATTGGCGTGCTCACCAAGCCCGACCTTACCGAGTCTATCGGGCTCGAAGACAAGTTTCTCGAACTCGTCAAGAACAAGGACAAGAGGAATGAGTTTCGCCTTGGTTGGTACGTCTTGTTGAACCCCGGGCCACGGGAGCAAGGCCAGCCGTGGCCGACAGCTCAGGAACGCCGCAAAGCCGAGCTGGACTTCTTCAGCAGAGGCAAATGGAGCTCTTTGCCGGACTCGGCATGTGGTGCAAGCGCCTTGATGCGGCAGCTCAGCATCCAGCTGCAAGGCCACATTGGCAGACACGTCGGCGTTCTGCGCAAGCAAATCCAGAAAGCCCTGGACGACTGCGAAGCCGAATTGAAGTCGCTTGGTATTGGGCGAGATACACCCGAAGAGATGCGAATCGACCTTGTCCAGCTCTTTTCTACCTCCAAGGAGCTCGTCATTCCGGCTGTTTATGGCTTTTACAAGAATCCGCCTGGAAAGAACTTTTTCCGCGTCACGGCCGATCCTAAAGGAACCCCGGCCCAGAACCTGCGGGCGCGGGCCGCCGAGGAAAATGACCGATTCGCACTCAAGGTCCGGGCCCACGGCCGCAAGTTCAACTTCTCTGGTTCCCCTCAGACCGCAGACGCAGTCCAACAGACGGGCATGAAGCGCGAATTTGTCCGCCAAGAGGTCGAGGCTCTGTTGCGACAGATCCGCGGCTCCGAGTTCCCTATGGACCCAAAACCCCGAGCTGTCTACATGCTGTTCCAGCAGTACTCGGAGTACTGGCCAAAACTCGCTCAAGAGCACAAAGACAACCTCGGTGTTGTTTGCAACGAGTTTTTGAGTGAGTTAATCGACTATGCATGGCCGAAGCGCATGCGCGAGCCCCTCCGGAGACATTTCCTGGAGCCAAACATGAAGGACCTCATGGATAAGGCCCAAAAAGAGCTCGACCGACTGACAGAAGACATGAACCTCGAGGTTCAGCCTTACGACCCCGAGTATGAGGATCGGTTGCGCAACTGGCAGACCGAAGTGTCCAAAGCCGGTGCTCGCTTCTCCGAGGCCGAGGAGGTGCTTGAGAAGATGTTGATCTATTATGATCTCTCGGCCAAGTCGTTCATCAGGAACACCATCGTCCAGGTGGTGGAGCGTCATCTTCTCCAGGGCATGTACGGCATCTTTAACTCGGTAGAAGTCTTGAGCATGAGCACCGAAGTGATTGAAGCAATAGCTGCCGAGAACCGGGAGACTAGGGATCGGAGACAGACGCTCAAGGTCCAGAAGAAGGCGATCGAGGAGGCTAAGGATATCTGCGCCAGTCTTGCAATGCGGAAGGAACTGAGAACTGTAAGTGATTCTGTCAGCGATTTGTGGACCACATACTTACGAGCGCAACAGTATGCCGAAGAACACATGGATGACGTGGACAGCTCTGATGAGGAAGGAGTGGACGCGTCTATGAGGGTGCCCGGGGTCCCCTCCCCAAGACACCCACGACGGCCGGTACGGCAAAGTCGTGAAGAACCTGCACCCCGCACCCCAGATACGCCGAGTTATCCTATACCGCCGAGAACTACAGGGGAAAGTGCCTTTGACACGCCGAGAGTTGAGAGACCGGTGCCCCTTGCCGACCCATTAGATGATCCATACGGTTCTTCGCGGGCCCCACAACAGCCGCCACCACCGCCGCCTCGGCCAGAAAAGGTACGCACCGAGGGGGGGACTCCAGCAGGAGTTCAACGGTCAGCAACACGTGCAAGCCACGAATCGGGAGAGTTCCACTACCCTAGCTACAACAACAACCCCTATGCCCCGCCCGATCGTTCCCCGGTCAAAATGGAGGATTACACTCGAAGACAGCGCAAGGTTGCATCGCGAGGCTGAGGCGCAGCAGATGGAATTTGGATAAGCCTTACGTAGTCCTAAATGCCACAAATCGAAGTTGATATGTTATTTGTTTCATAGTTCAGCCGTTAGCGCTGTCAGACTCAGGCGAAATTGGAATACAACTCACAACACAAAGGTTGAAACTTGTGGATTGCTCTCCACGCATGTCATCGACGTGAACAATTGGTTCCCTTGTCAAACTACGTAAACGTAAACCTTGGAGTTCTTTTTACTTTAAAAGTCCAGTCCGCCTCCTCCCAAGCCGCTCCACTTTTATCATTAACAATAATAGCCATCCAGTTGTTGTTCAGATATTGAAGGTGGGATTGTGGTATTGAGATGAAAGCTTCTGACTACCAATAGCCCCCACGTGCCGAACAGCCGCCGCATCATACAAGACCTATTGTGTTTGACTTGGCTGAGCTCATCCCAAAATGGACCCAGACCAGACATGGCGTCCTGAATAGACATGCCCCTGAATACAAAGGCCACCTGTAACAGCACCTGAATGGAAGCGGTTCTCCGTGAGTCCGTTTCGAACCCAGATGTCGATAACTCAACACGCTGTTTCTCTAGTTGCCATTTCTTTTCTTGCTTTTCTCTCTTTCTCGCAATGCCAATTTAAGTACGCGCAACTCGACCAGCAACTCGACCCGCAACTCGACCCTTGTTCTTTTCGTCACAGCAACAACCGAGTCTGGTACTCTGAGAAACAGACCTTTTTCACATCGCCACCATGATGTTGTCCTTCTTTCTTAACGCGACACTCTTTGCCCTCGCTACGGCATCTCCCCTTCAAGACACAAGCAGGCCTATCACCAACAAGCCACAACATGAACCACGCCAACAAACTTCGAAACCCGGTCCGGTCGCTCGTTTCGAAACATCTCAGCCCATACCGAACCGCTATATTGTGGAGTATCACGATGGCGTCGACGCCAAGACCAGGGAACGAGACATGGCGACTACGCATCAGGCTGCCGTCCGTTTTAGTTCTCATGATATTCGGTACGCAGGGGTCAAGAGGAAGTACACTATTGGAGAGTTTTCTGGATATCACGGCGAGCTGCATCCGGAGCAGGTTGTGCAGTTGGGGGAGTCCGAGCTGGTGTGTTTACTTCCTTGCTTTCTTGTCTTTCCCGTCTACTCATTTTAACCTCCAACAAGACTGGGGGGTGTTATACTGATTGGATATCTACCTATAGGTCAAGACCATCACCCCTGACATATACATCCACCTCATGTCCTCCTCCTCCAGTTCTCTACCTCCTAAAATCGGCATCACCGAAAAACTCCCTCCTCCTCCCAATAATGTCCGCACTGTTCACGCTTCTGCCTGGGGCCAAGCACGGATTTCTCACCGCCACCGACCTGCTTCTCCATCGTACGTTTACGAAACAGCACCGGCGCCTACGGTATATGTCATTGATACGGGGGTGGATATTGGTCATTGGCAGTTTACGTCTCCTTTTTACGATTCTGAGAACTTCAAAAATAACTCTCGCTGGTATGGTCCCGGGCCCGAAACAGAGACCGATACAGAAGTGGGAGTGAGAGGGGATAGGATATCTCGAGCACGACTCGGGCCCAACTTCTCCCCCTTTTCTTTCCCCTCTCCCTCTTCCTCTTCTTCTGATCCTGGGGATCCTGAGGATCATCATTTTCTTCCTCACGGGACACATGTAGCGGCCACCATCGCGGGGCGTACTCTCGGAATTGCGCCGTCCTCTCAGATTGTTTCGCTCCAGATATTTTCTTCAAATGGCTCGTCGTCGCTGTCGGCTCTGTTGGCGGCGATCGCTTATGCTACTGTCTCTTCCACTTCTCTGTCCTCCACTTCCACTTCTACCTCCACAGTCAACCCTGTCTACACCAACGGCACTTTTACCAGCAACGCCAACGACAACGCCACGGTCAACGCTAACAGCAACGGCTCCGCAGCCAACGCCTCCACGACCAACGGAGGCGTTCCTAGTGCTAGTAAAGGAAGAGGATATTCCATAATAAACATGTCCCTCGGAATAGGGCACTCCCCCGTGCTCAACGCTGCCGTAAACGCCGCCGTATCCGCCGGGCTAATCATCGTCGTTGCCGCCGGAAACAACAATGACAACGCCACGCTACTAAGTCCCGCGAGTGCAGAGGGAGCTATTACCGTTGGCGCCATTGATAGCGCAGACACGAGATGTGGGTTTAGCAATTGGGGAGAAAGTCTCAGTGTTTTTGCCCCGGGGGAGGATATTCTCTCTGCGATACCGGGACCAGGACCACCAGGACCAATCCCAGGAACCTCAGGAATCTCAGGAAAGGAAATCCCAGGAAGAAAAAATAATGACACGGCACTCATGAGTGGTACGAGTATGGCGTCGCCCCATGTCGCTGGATTAGCGGCATACTTCATTCACCTCTACGGCCCACACACCCCGGCCAAAATGCGGGCGAGAATCGAAGGGTTGGCCACAGTAGGCATGGTCAAGGATGCGGGGAAGGGATCGCCGAATCGCATTGCTTTTAATGGGAATTTGGCTGAAATGTAAACTAGCAGGACCCCCAATATGAGTTCTGTTTTACAAAGAGTATTTGCCGGAGTTGACACCGTTTGTTGCTGCGCTCATCGCTTGTTGATGTGCTTTTGTTGACATGCTCAGGGGTCAGGGGTTGTCACCACAATAAGGTACGCTTGGCGACCAGACATCTAAATGATCAGGAAAAAGATGTATTTATATATCTATGGCTGAGTAGTGATCATTTCATCATTAATCCGTTGTTGAGTTGAGTGGCGAGAGGAAGAATCTATCCACCTAAATCCGAACCGGAATCGAATCCCGTCTCTTCACCTTCAGCTGGTGCACGAGCGAGTTCTTGCACGACACCTTGTTGACAAAGTCGTCCAGGTTGCGCAACGTACACTCAGAAATCTCCGTCAGCGCCTCCTCAGTGAAAAAGGCTTGATGTCCGCACATAATGACATTGGGAAACGTCATGAGGCGCATCAGCTCATCATCCTGAATGACTTCGCCGCTGTGATCCTGGTAGAAAAGCTCGCCCTCCTTCTCATAGACGTCAAGCGCCAATCCACCCAAATGGCCCGACTTGAGTGCCCTAATGACACTCTTGGTCTTGATGAGTCCACCGCGCGACGTGTTGATGAGGATGGCGCCCTTCTTCATCTGGGCTAGCGTCTTCTCGTTGATAATGTGCCGTGTGCTGTCCATCAACGGGCAGTGAAGCGAAACAAAGTCGGACTGCGGGAGGAGTTCCTCGAGGGAGACATAGTCACCGTATTCACGGAACGCATCGAGCGGAAAAGGGTCGTAGGCAATGAGCTTGCAGCCGAAGCCGCGGAGGATGCGCGCAAACGCCAAACCAATCTTACCAACGCCCACAATGCCAACCGTCTTCCCGTATAGATTTCGTCCAAGCAGGCCATCCAGGCTGAAGTTGCCTTCACGGACGCGGTTATAGGCGCGATGTGTTTTCCTGTTCAGCGTCTGCAGCAAGGCGACCGCAAACTCGGCGACGGCCTCGGGTGAGTACGACGGGACGTTGGCGACAAACAAGCCTAGGCGCTCGGCGGCCTTGAGGTCGACATTGTTATAGCCGGCGCATCGGAGAAGGATAGCGCGGACCCCGGCATCGTGGAGTTTCTCGAGCACATCGGCCGTCAGGACATCGTTGACAAAGACGCAAACGGCATCGGCGTCTTGAGCTAAGGCTACCGTCTTGGGGCCTAGGGCAAACTCGTGAAAGTTCAGCTCGACCGATTCGTGGGCTCGGTCTCGAACGCATGAGAGGTACTCCTTGTCGTACGGCTTTGCGCTGAAAACGGCTACCTTCATGGCTGGTGATTGTGGGGGACCAGGCCACTAAAACGAGGGGTGCCGATCACCGATTGGTATTTGGTGACAAGGGGGGGAGGGGATGCAATTACCACGGAACCAACACGATTCGTTGGATCTGGATCGAGAACTCTGCAAGTTTTGGTGATGATAATATTGCTGTATACTTGGAAATGACACGAATGTCTAGCGAGAGGAGGAAAAGTCAAAGGACTGCCAACGTCACACTAGAAGGTGTGAGAATTTGCATTGTTCACCCGGAGTCCTGGGCCTGTTTTCCCGTTTTCGCGCCCGCCCGCTGTTTTTCTTTCCCGCCGAGCCTCCCCTCGCTTCTGGTTGCTGCCGAAATGACCGCCCCTCTCTCTCCTCAGGCTTTGCCCCTCTCGCCGCCTTGCCGGCTGCGCTTGCCTTTGCCAAGGCGGCTTGGCATCAAGAATTGGGTCATCTTGCCAAGACGAATTCCCGAACGTCCTTGGTAATCGCGGTTGTTGGAGAGTTGAGTTGACCAGTCATCTGGCTGGGTGCGGTGAACGTGGTCAAGAGTTTCTTGAAATGGAACCGAAAAGGAACTGGATGTCCCTTTTTCTGTAGGAACTTGTGACGACGTGCATGCGGAGTTCAGGCTCCAGTTGGCAACAACATGCGATGATGACCCCCAACTTTTTTTGGGGGGTGTGCCCCAGGTGCCCGGACGGGCGCGCTGCTTGGGTGAACCAACCCGCCGCTGTGTCTAGTCCGTCCCTGTACAGTCCCCCCACCCAACCAACCCTTCCTGCCGTCACAAATGTGAAAATGTGGTGAGCGGAAAGGGTGGGGATCCCTTCACGGGTGGCCGTCTGCGGTCCAGTCTCAGGGGAGTCCCTTGCATGTCCACACCCACGGCGCGCGCGCGCCGCAGACTAGGAGCCGGCAAACGGCCAAGGTACCCGACGATTTGGTATCCCCGCTGGCAACGCCCACAATTGGCGCGGGTAGGGGACAGTGCGCCCTCAACCCCTGATCAACGTTAGTGCGAACGCTTTTGATGGAACAATATTGGGGATTTTCGAGCTATTGATAGGGCAGTTTTTGGAAGGATGCTGACCTTGAGCTTTGTCTACCTCGGTAGGTACGGAGTTGGGCCGCGTCTCCAAGGGTTTGCGAGAGCTGAAGCAAAACCCCACGTTGATAGCTGGAAAATAGCCATGTTCCAGCCGTCTCTGATGGAGCGAGGATCGTGATAGTGATTCGGTGTTACTTTTTTACGCGAGTTCTCGGTATTGGAGACCGGCAAGAGATAACAAAACCTTGTTAGAGTTTGGGACCACCATTGGAACCTCCCTTGAACGTTACTTGTCGTCATCGATCACTAGTCCATCCACTAGTTATCGCCTGGGCGTTTATGCGCCCTAAGAATACCAAGCTTCTCAACGAGATTGCGGCTTATGGTTACCGTGGTCTTGGGTCGCAGGCACTTGGCCGAATTCCCTGTTATCTTCTGGACAAGTGTGGCAAGCTGATTAGAGATTTTCTTGATTTGTGATCAGTTCGGGATCGGCAAGACACTGATAGCCGGCACTAAACTAGGAATCAAGTGCGGAGGATCATCACGTTGGGTCAAGTACCATTGGTGATGATGATAATCCAGGTTGCCAGTTGATATATTCCTTCCACCAAATTGGGATGTGCAGTCCAGGTTTGTCGCTGTGAAGCAAGTCCGATATTCCATACGCCGATAACCTTCCCATCTCCTCCTCGTTCCACCAGGTTCCTTTGATTTTCATACCCAAGTCGTTGGCACCAGATCCGATAGCCTCATGTCAGATAACGCCGCTGTCAACGCCGTCGTCCCATCAAATCAAGTCAAATATCAAACGCCTGGTTGCCCGTTTAGAAATGTGTCTGGGGTCTTGTCGAGGCAGCGGGATGTGGTGCTGTTGGGTGGGAACTATCAGGCCGACAGAGTCAGCGCAACCATTTCCAGAATAGCTATTATAGAGAATACATACCCGAGAGTATTAGAAACAGTGTTTGCTACATGGCGAGCACAGGTCGCCGGGGCACTTGACAGTGGCGCCGCAGTAGCACACTCTGCAACCACACGCATATATGCGGCCGCCACACTGATAATTAGCTTGTGTTGACGAGCTGCTTTCGCCATAGCTGTAGTAGGTGCCGGTAGCTGCGGAGGATGTGCCGGTGGACTTCTCGCTGGTGGCAGCAGCGTTGACAGGACTCTTGTTGCCGTCCTTGGTGGCCATGCTGGACTATGTTGTCAAGAATAAGGGAAGGTGTCGAGGTGTCTTAAGATGGGTTGAAGAAAGTGGTGAAAGGACTAAAGTCTGTTGAGTTGCCGAGATTCTTGATCTAATGTAATTGTCTAGAGAGTTTAAATGTATGAGGCGAGGATGTGCTTGGACTTATGTACCGTGGATGGAGGGCAGGAAGGCAGGAGGCCGAGGGACTGATGAGAGAACGAAAGAGTCCAGTCCAAGCTTGGCTCTCAGAGAATACCTCTAGTAAGGCAGAGCTGGAAAGCCAAAAACGAGGAAGGGTACGTCAAGAAATCGCCTAGAGGTGCGCTTTCTAGGCGAAAGTCAACGACCTGTTTTTCTAGGGGGGTTCGGCATGGAGGTCCAGAATGGCAGATATCTATCAATCAGACCTCAAGAAAAAGAAAGGACGTGCGCGCAAGCCCTGCCCGACTCTTGGGACCGATCAAAGGATCGCTGGAATGGTATCCGGAACATGGGTCGGCATGGATGCATGGACAAACCGACAGCTCACTTGACAGTGACAAGGGTAGGGCGGTGAAGCCCTGGGATCAGTGCATCAGCGCCGCCCGGTCTGCGCTGTGTGCGCTGACGAGTTCGCTGGGTGCGCGCTGAGAATCTTGGAGACGCCCAGGGACTTGTTGCAGGGGAGGAAGCTGCGAACAAGAGCACACCTGCACAAAGTATGATGACTCACCGAGAATCTGGGGTACGTACTTCGTACTATGGGGTACCTTTCTCATCCCTGAACGTGCTCTTTCCCCAACTGAGATTGCGGTCTGCCCTTGGGCAAATTTTCTGATCAAAGCCCCTTCCGCCCCTTTTTTTGTAGTTTTCCCATTGATTCATTTCTCGACACTTGAAGCATTTCATTTCGGCCCAACCCATTGACGCAACCCTTTTTCTGCCAGCACACCAAGCAAACGATGCAAACACACACCCATTTGAGAGAATGCACTGCACACGGCCCCCTGCCAAGATCAACGTGAGGAAATCACTGTGGTGCTGAGGACTGCGACGCAACGCTGTTTTCGGTGAGTTTGTCTGTGCAGCGCGCACAACTACGCTGGGCCGATTGCCGTGCCGCTGCCACACTCTTGTTGGTACATTGCACCTTTGCCCGCCGAAGCCATCACACATTCATGACACAATGCACAAGAGCTGGCTGAGCAAACACCGCACAATCGCAGCACGCTTTGGGATGTCCGGACACTGGAGGTCCGGAACACCATAACAAAGAGACCACCATGCCATCCGGAGACTGACACCTCACCTGACATGGCATTATGCCTCAATTTTCGTTGATCGACCCGCTGCTTTGCAAGCCTTGTCAAGCCCGCTCGTGTGGAACTTGCCGCACCGGGCATCAAAATCACCACCAAGAGGGATCTTCATTCCACAGCCACCATCTCTTTCCGGCACAGCCCATTTCCTCCTCCACCAAGCAGGCCGATTCCTTGACTCCCAAGCTGGTGCATTTCCTCGTCTTTTTACCCCCTACTGGGGCTTCCGAGGTCGCTCGCTGTCGCTGCCCGCTCAACGCCACTGTTACACAGTGCAGTGCACGACAGGCAAGGCCTACACACCACAACTACCCACACACCACACCATTTCATCACGAAGCACCTGCATTAGCAGTGCGCACGGAACACGGCGATACGGCACAGCACGACACTACTCAGTGCAACCCATTCTTCCCCCTGCACCATTGCCCGATCGCGTGTAGAGGGATCTACCCCGTGGGAGCAAAGAATGTGCCTTCTCCTCTCGCCGGGTATTGTACAGTACTGTATTTCCTCACTGTCTTCCTGTAACGAAAGCTGCCAGTCGATCCTTGTTTGTCACTTAGGCGACATCTTTGCCTTGCCAGACCCTGAAAGACCGCACAGAAGCGTCATCCTTGTTTGAGGTATATTAATCATCTCGTCTAATAGGGATTCCAGGCCACATGTCTGTGCCTTGGAGGGTATTATAGGGCTGCCAAATGAAGGCCCCAAATCAGGTGGCCTGCATCCCCACCGTGTGGCACGACCACGACCACCACCACAACCTCGTACACATCCTGGAACTGATAGGCAATTGATTACTCACGGTGCCCCAGTAACCTGAGCGATTTCTCGTCTCGAGTCCCCACTCGTCCACCGGACATGTCTGTCTGTGGTGACATCTGTCGCCTCTGCATCACCGAGATGCAGTGCCTTGGTGAGCTCGTGTTACCTGTCACCGGAGGCGGCATTCCTGGCTACACACGTCATCCGTTGGTGTCGACTACTCGGATCTGCTTCGACGCATTTGTCAGCGTGAGGTGTTTCGGGGAGTCTTTGGGATGCTACAACAAGGCAACTTCGTGAGATAGGCCTAAAGTGTAGAATGGAGGCAGTGATATGGCAGGGTTGCAATGTGCATGTTGTTCTGGAATCTGGGGCAAACGCCTTATGGCTGCGGGAGGACCGTCCCGCAAAGAAATCGCTGCGGCCCAAACAACCCCCGCCTCCCAGGCTACACCACCTGGTAAATGAGCCAAGGAGAGAGAAAGGAAACGTGCCAAGTTCCGGGCAAAGCATACAGTGGCCATGTACCACACCAACCCGCGTGCAGTTTTCTCCTCACCGACAGCTTGCGTGGCCACCGCGCGCGGCCCACCATCCGGCGCAGCACCCGGAGGGAATTTGTCTCTGCGTCTCAAATTTGTCCTCCTCCTATTTCCAGAAGCGGGATGATCATCAGACCTTTTAGGCCAGCTACAGTTGGCTCGCTCGGTCTAGGAGGTGAGATCCATGTCCATATCGAGAATCGTATGATGGACAGATACGTGTCCATCGGGAGAATGGTTTTTGAATGCAGGTCCATCCAAACTGGGCACCCTTTCCATAGCTGGCGTCGGAATTATTGCGTAGATGTTATATCTTGTCCTTGCTATAGTTCCCCGGGACTTGATGTACCGTGCCAACATTATCAAGCCCACGGTACAGGGACAAGTCCCTTTGTGCGACTCGGTTATACTTGTTCAACGGCCAGGCATGAAACGCCTCCTGGACGTGCCTCTGCCACACTGAAGCGGATCTAGGAGCAAGGTTTTTTTTTAAAAAAAAAATTGAGAGCTTTCAGCTTGGAAAGATTTGTCTCGTTGATTAGACTGCACGGTGGTTCATATAAGGTTGCAGATAGTTAAAGCCTCTGATAGCTAGGTAATGTACTACTATTGCCTGAAGGGTTGCGAGCGAATTCTTGCAATCTCTCTTGAGGACAGGTAGAAAATTCCAGGTGAGGTATTATAGGTTTTTTTTTGTACATGTCAGGTAGAGCCACAGCCTTTCTGCAGTGCAAACGTAAGAAAAACACA